>SAMEA3663054__coassemble_466_pt1 | contig 89801 bp, 79 predicted proteins | sample SAMEA3663054__metabat2_high_PE_006 | metagenome-assembled genome bin SAMEA3663054 (sample SAMEA3663054) | pig gut metagenome | biome: pig gut; feature: pig-associated habitat; material: faeces | place: France | collected 2012 | reverse complement strand
TAGAGCGCCGCCCTGTCACGGCGGAGGTCGAGGGTTCGAACCCCTCTCAGGTCGGCCAAGTCTCCCAGAGTGGGGCCCTGCAAAGCCTGCTTCGTGGGGAGAGGAGACGCAGTGGAGCGGATCTTGCGTCTGTCTGCTTATCAAGACAGACGCGAGGAAGCGGAGCTTACGTCTATGAGCCGGCGTGGCGGAACTGGCAGACGCGCAGGACTTAAAATCCTGTGGTGGTGACATCGTACCGGTTCGATCCCGGTCGCCGGCATTTGCATAGTTTTACAGACTGTGCTATAGTATAGATAATTCCATAGACCATTACCGGTCATAAGCGTGTGCTCGTAGCTCAGCTGGATAGAGCACTTGGCTACGGACCAAGGTGTCGGGGGTTCGAATCCTCTCGGGCACGCTGATATTATCCCAGGAATCGTACAGATTCCCGGGATTTTTTTTATTTAACCTCTTCCTTTACCTGCTCGAGAATGATCTGCATAAGCCGCTGACGGGCCTCTGTAGATGCCCAGCCTATGTGCGGTGTGATGAGCAGCCTGTCACGGTGCTTCATATGGAAAAATGGACTGTATGAGGACATAGGCTCCTGCGAGAGGGTGTCAAGTGCAGCTCCGGCAATCGTGCCCTTGTCCAGGGCGTCCGCCAGATCCTGTTCATTTATGATCTGACCCCTTGCGACATTCACGAGGAGGGCATCGCTCTTCATTTTTTCAAAAGCATCATGATCGAAAAGCCCTTCAGTATGCTCGTTTAGCGGGCAGTGAATGGAGATCACGTCAGAGCTGCGGAGAAAATCATTCCATTCGAGACGCGGATACTTCTCGGGACGGACAATTCCTGAGGTGGAAAAATAAACGATCTTACATCCCAGTGCTTCTGCAATTACCGCGACTCTGTGCCCGATAGCGCCGAGTCCTGCGATGCCCCACTGCTTGCCGGCAAGCTCATGAAAGGTTTTCTCAAAATGGGTGAAAAGTGTGTCGGCTGCATATTTCCCTGACCTCGTGTATTCATCATAATAGGACAGATGTTCATACATATACAGGGCTATTGCAATAGTGTGCTGAGCCACCGTATCGGTCGAATAGCCGGCTACATTGTGCCAGTGGATGCCGCGGCTTTCGAGATAGGGGATGTCGATATTATTCACGCCTGTAGCTGTGACGCAGACAGCCTTCAGATGAGAGGCGGATGAGATGGTGTGCTCATTTATCTGAGTCTTGTTTACGATCAGAATGTCTGCATCGGTGGCCCGCTCCTGCACCTCGTCCGGTGAGGTGAAGCTGTATTCGGTTACTTTTCCAAGTTCCTTAAAGGCTGACAGGTCGAGGTCATAGCCTAATGACTTCCTGTCGAGAAAAACAATATTCATGGTATTCCTTCTTTCTGCCACGTATTCTACCACAAAAACGCCGGTGCTGCACCTTGACAATTATGATGCAATGTATTACATTACATACATAAAACCCCTGTATTTAAGGAAAGGTATATGTATAAGGAGTGGTTTAAATGCAGATTTCAACGAAGTTTACGATAGCTATACACGTTCTTGCTGCAGTTGATTTTTTTGGAAAGGACAGGAAGGTGACGAGCGAATTTCTCGCCGCAAGTATCGGGAGCAATCCGGTAATAATAAGAAATATCATGTCAGACCTTCAGAATGCCGGGATCATCGCTACTAAGCGCGGCCCGGGCGGAATAGAGATAGTAAAGCCGCTTGACCAGATAACGTTCTATGATGTTTATGAAGCAGTAGAGAAAAATAAGGATCATCTTTTCAATTTCCATGACAATCCGAATCCGGCATGCCCTGTGGGAAGAAATATCCATGATGCGCTGGATGGCAGACTTGCAGACGCTCAGAAAAATTTCGAAAATGATCTGAAGAGGTATAATATGGCGGATGTTCTTAAGGATATCAGGGAGGATGTGAAAGAGCAGGAACCGGCCCTGTGAAAAGAGAAGGAAGCCACCGACACAGAGATTTCTTATTGAAAAGCAGATGCAGATTCTGTATAATAGACAGGATGGTTTGTTACAGACGGCCGTTAGTTTTATAGAAGGAGTTAATGTTCATGAGTCAGGCAAAGGTAGAAGAGCATAAGGAAGAGAAGCTTCACAGGAAGCAGATAGTGAAGAAACAGAAGAGAAACAGATTTCTGATAGGACTGGCATCAGTTGCGATATGCGCCGCTCTTGCAGTCTGGATCGGATGGTCCGTATATGGAAAAGTAAGGACAGCCAGCCAGCAGGCAGCTGCCAGCAAGGAAAAGGTTGTCACACCTATTGACCTTTCTGCAATTGACAATTATACCAGCAGTCTGAAATCATCGAGTAACGACTAATGAAGAATAACAGATTTATTAAAGCAATCAGGGCAGTTCCTGCTGGACTCCTGGTCGCTTTTTTGATAATTGCATCAGCAGGCACGGGAGCTGACCTGAATGGGCAGCAGATTACAAATGCAGTAGTTGACGCAGAAGCCAACCCAGTTCCGAAGGGCTTTTCATATAGCGAAGATGTCCCTGAATGGAATGGAAAGAAGGCATATGTAAAGGTCAACCACAACAAGCCATATTTCACATCGGAGCAGCTGAAGAGCAGACGGTCATATGAGAAGTATGGAAGTCTTGACAGCCGTGGCAGATGTACGACTACAATTGCGAATATTGGTACAGATCTTATGCCTACGGAGACCCGTGGCGCAATAGGATCAGTCAGGCCTACAGGCTGGCACACGGTGAAGTATGCCGGAATTGACGGGAATTACCTCTACAACAGGTGCCATCTGATAGGATATCAGCTCACCGGTGAGAATGCGAATGAAGAGAATCTCATTACCGGCACGAGATACCTGAATATTGAGGGCATGCTGCCGTTTGAGGACGAGGTGGCAGATTACCTGCATAGCAATCCGGATGATCATGTTCTGTACCGTGTTACTCCTGTTTTCAAGGGAAAGGAACTGCTTGCCCGCGGAGTCCTGATGGAAGCGGAGAGTATAGAGGATAAGGGCCGCGGAGTGATGTTCTGCGCCTTCTGCTACAATGTCCAGCCAGGAGTGACGATCAATTACAAGGATGGATCGAGCAGGGGACCTGAGTATACGGGATCTACTCCGGGTACGAAGCAGAAGACAGAGAACAGCAGAAGCCGCCAGAATGACAGCGGCAAGCACACTTATGTGCTGAATACGAACACGAAAAAGTTTCACAAGCCATCATGTTCATCAGTCAGACAGATGGCAGATCACAATAAGAAAACTGTTAAGGAAAAGAGGAAAACTCTGATCAGCGAGGGCTACAGCCCGTGCAAGAGGTGCAATCCATAAATTCTCTTTTTTACAAAAAAATCACTTGATATGAGTCGTCGTATGTGGTAAAGTAGGAAACGTAGCCGGTGCGGCGGCTTATATTTTTTATTAAAGATTGTTAAATTTTTAACAGACTTGGTATTTTTCAGGAAACAAATTGAAACAGGAAACCGCATTTTCCATGAAAAGCAAAGAGCGCGAAAGCGCAAGAAAAGGAGACGTGACATGGCAGAAAGAATTGTTCTGGCAGGAGCATGCCGTACAGCAATCGGTAAGATGGGCGGAGAGCTCTCTACCGTATCAGCAGTAGATATGGGAGCTGCAGTTGTTAAGGAAGCTCTCAAGCGTGCAAATGTGCCGGGAGATCAGGTAGACGAGGTTAAGTTCGGATGCGTAATCCAGGCCGGACTTGGACAGAACGTAGCAAGACAGGTATCAATCAAGGCAGGACTTCCTGTTGAGGTACCGGCTGTTACACTGAATGCAGTATGCGGATCAGGACTTAAGTGCGTTAATGAGGCTGCAAACATGATCATGGCCGGACAGGCTGATATCGTAGTTGCAGGTGGTACAGAGTCAATGTCACGTGCTCCGTTCGCTCTTGATAAGGCACGTTTCGGATATCGTATGAATAACGGTGTTCTTGTAGATACAATGATCAATGATGCCCTCTGGGATGCATTCAACCAGTATCATATGATGGTTACAGCAGAGAACGTAGCAAAGCAGTGGAAGCTCACTCGTGAGGAGCTCGACGAGTTTGCAGCAAGCTCACAGCAGAAGTGCGAGAAGGCTGTTAACGAGGGCAGGTTCAAGGATGAGATCGTTCCTATCACGATCCATGACCGTAAGAAGGGCGACATTATCATCGATAAGGATGAGGGACCTCGTCCAGGAACTACAGTAGAGACACTTTCAAAGCTTCGCTGCTGTTCAGGAGTAGAAGGCGGAGTTGTCACAGCTGGTAACGCATCAGGAATCAATGATGGTGCAGCAGCAGTTGTACTTATGACAGAGGAGAAGGCTAAAGAGCTTGGTGTCAAGCCAATGGCATACTTCGTTGGCGGCGCTATGGGCGGCGTAGATCCGAAGATCATGGGTGTTGGTCCTGTAGCAGCTGTTAAGAACGCTATGAAGAGAACAGGCCTTTCAGTTGATGATATGGATCTCATCGAGGCAAACGAGGCATTCGCAGCTCAGTCAGTTGCAGTAGCCAAGGAGCTCAAGTTCGATATGAGCAAGGTCAATGTAAACGGTGGAGCAATCGCTCTTGGACATCCAGTAGGAGCTTCAGGCTGCCGTATTCTTGTTACACTTCTTCACGAGATGGAGAAGAGAGATGCCAAGAAGGGTCTTGCAACACTCTGTATCGGTGGCGGCATGGGATGCGCTACTATCGTTGAGCGTGACTGACCGAAAGCTTCGAGGTGAGAGCGAGCCGTAAGGCGACGCTCGAGCCCGAAGCGAGGCCGTTCTTTGAGATTAATGAGAGCAAGCGTAAGCGCAGCTCGAATTTAGCGAAAAGAACTTCCTTAATAGGATATAGGGTTTAGGATATAGGGGATAGGATGGATAGTTACAGGGATTTAATTGTCTGGCAGAAGAGCATTATGCTTGTGGAAGAAGTTTATAATATTGTAAAATCTCTTCCAAAAGAAGAACTATATGCACTTTCTGATCAGATGAGAAGATCAGTGGTATCAATACCTTCAAATATAGCAGAAGGCTATGAAAGAAATACTACCAGAGAATATTTAAGGTTTTTATCAATTGCACAAGGTTCCAGAGCAGAGTTAGAAACACAATTGGAAATCTGCGTTAGGCTTGCCTATCTTTCTGTGGAACAGGTTAATCTGGCACTTTCATTATGCAATGAAGTCGGTAAAATGCTTGGTGCAATGATTCGGAAACTGGGAAATACTCGCTACTCTAACCCCTAACCCCTACCCCCTAACTCCTATTCCCTAACTAACAATACTTACATTTAGGAGGAAAACACATGAAGGTTGCAGTTATCGGCGCCGGAACTATGGGCTCAGGAATTGCCCAGACATTCGCACAGTGCGATGAAGTAGAGACAGTATATCTCTGCGACATCAAAGAGGAGTTCGCTGAGGGCGGACTCGGCAAGGTAAAGAAGAATCTTGACAAGCTCGTAAGCAAGGGCAAGATGGATCAGGCCAAGGCTGACGCTATCGTTGGCAAGTTCAAGACAGGTCTCAATACAATCGCTACAGATCCTGATCTTGTAGTAGAAGCTGCCCTTGAGGTTATGGACATCAAGAAGAACTGCTTCAAAGAGCTTGAAGAGAATATCGTCAAGAATCCTGACTGCATTTTCGCATCAAATACATCATCACTTTCAATCACAGAGATCGGTGCAGGACTCAAGACTCCTGTGATCGGAATGCACTTCTTCAACCCTGCACCTGTTATGAAGCTCATCGAGGTCATCAAGGGCGCTAACACACCTGATGAGACAGTAGAGAAGGTTGAGGAGATCGCAAGAAAGCTTGGAAAGACACCTGTACGTGTTCAGGAGTCAGCAGGCTTCGTTGCAAACCGTATCCTCATCCCGATGATCAACGAAGGAATCTTCGTATATTCAGAGGGTGTTGCAGATATCGAGGGTGTTGATAATGCCATGAAGCTCGGATGCAATCACCCAATGGGACCACTTGAGCTCGGCGACTACATCGGACTTGATATCGTACTTGCAATCATGAACGTACTCTATACAGAGACAGCAGATTCCAAGTATCGTCCGGCTCCGCTTCTTAAGAAGATGGTTCGTGCAGGACATCTCGGTGTCAAGAGTGGAAGAGGCTTCTATGATTATTCAGAGGGCTTCAAGAATAAGGTTCCGGTTGACAAGAAAAATTAATAGTTTAGAGTTCGGAGTTAATAGTTCTAAGCTTAAGACTCTGAACTCATAACATCGAACTCAGGACTAATACTAATTCAGGAAGGAAATAAATCCATGGATTTTATTATAGATAAAAAGCATGAGATGGCTCGTTCCCTCTTCGCTGATTTCGCTCAGAAAGAGGTAAAGCCGCTCGCACAGGAAATCGATGAGACAGAGGAGTTCCCGAGAGCAACTGTTGAGAAAATGGCAAAGTACGGCTTTCTGGGAATTGCTATTCCAAAGGAGTACGGCGGACAGGGCTGTGATCCTCTTACATACGTTATGTGTGTAGAGGAGCTCGCAAAGGTCTGCGGTACTACCGCTGTTATCGTTTCAGCTCATTCATCACTCTGCTGTGACCCTATTCTTAACTATGGTACAGAAGAGCAGAAGCAGAAGTACCTTGTACCTCTTGCAAAGGGTGAGAAGCTCGGAGCCTTCGCTCTTACTGAGCCAGGAGCAGGTACAGACGCTCAGGGCGCACAGACAAAGGCAGTTCTCGATGAGAAGACAAATGAGTGGGTACTCAACGGATCAAAGTGCTTCATCACCAATGGTAAGGAAGCAGATATCTATGTCATCATCGCAGTAACAGATATTACTACAGATAAGAAGGGCCGTCCAAAGAAGAATTTCTCAGCATTCATCGTTGAGAAGGGAACTCCTGGATTCACATTCGGAACCAAGGAGAAGAAGATGGGTATCCGTGCTTCATCTACATACGAGCTTATTTTCCAGGATTGCCGTATCCCAGCTGAGAACCTTCTCGGCGTAAGAGGCAAGGGCTTCCAGGAAGCAATGCATACTCTTGATGGTGGACGTATCGGAATCGCAGCTCAGGCTCTTGGACTTGGTGAGGGCGCTATCGACCGTACTATAGAGTTCGTAAAGGAAAGAAAGCAGTTCGGACGCACTATCGGAGCATTCCAGAATACCCAGTTCCAGCTTGCTGATATGGCTACACGCATGCAGGCAGCTCAGTACCTTGTATATGCAGCAGCAGAGGCAAAGAAGAACAAGCCTAGATTCTCAGTAGAGGCAGCAGAGGCAAAGCTTTTCGCAGCAGAAGCAGCAATGGCGGTTACTACAAAGGCGGTACAGCTTCACGGTGGTTATGGATATACACGTGAGTACGATGTAGAGCGTATGATGCGTGATGCCAAGATCACAGAGATCTACGAAGGTACATCAGAAGTTCAGAGAATGGTTATTTCAGGAAATTTACTTAAGTAAGGAGCAAACAATACATGAAAATTGTAGTATGTATTAAACAGGTTCCGGATACCAAGGGCGGCGTAGTATTCAACCCGGACGGAACCCTTAACCGTGCAGCAATGCTTACGATCATGAACCCTGATGACAAGGCTGGTCTTGAGGCTGCACTTCGTATAAAGGAAGCACATCCAGGCACAACTGTCACAGTTCTTACAATGGGTCTTCCAAAGGCAGAGGACGTTCTGCTCGAGGCTATGGCTATGGGAGCTGATGATGGTATCCTCGTTACTGACCGTGTACTCGGTGGTGCTGATACCTGGGCTACTTCGACCACTATCGCAGGAGCACTCAGAAATATCGATTATGACATGATCATCACAGGACGTCAGGCTATCGATGGTGATACAGCACAGGTCGGACCGCAGATCGCAGAGCATCTCGGAATTCCTGTTATCTCTTATGCAGAGGATATCAAGGTAGATGAGGCTGCAAAGACTGTTGAAGTAAAGAGACAGTATGATGACAGATATCATATCCTGAAGGCTCAGATGCCATGCCTTATCACTGCTCTTGCAGAGCTTAGCAAGGAGCCAATGTACATGACACCGGGCGGAATCTTTGATGCAATCGACCAGAAGGACGAGAGGATTACCGTATGGGGCCGTAAGGACCTTAAGGATGTTGATGACAAGGATCTCGGACTCAAGGGTTCACCTACGAAGATTGCCAAGGCTTCTGATAAGGTTCGTAAGGGAGCTGGAGAAAAGGTTACTCTTGACCCACAGGAATCTGTAGATTACATCATGGGCAAGCTCAATGAGAAGCACCTCATTTAACGAAGATATAACTCTTTTGAGAGAAAGGTAAAATAATGGCTTTAGAAGATTATAAAGGAGTATTTACCTATGCTCAGCAGGTAGACGGAGAGCTTTCTTCTATCTCTCTTGAGCTTATCGGTAAAGGAAAAGAATTAGCAGATGCATTAGGAGAGCAGGTAACTGCAGTCCTTATCGGATCAAAGGTTGAGGGTCTCGCTGACAGACTTGGTGAGTATGGTGCTGACCGTGTCATCATCGTAGATGATCCTCTCCTCGAGACATATCGTACAGAGCAGTATGCACAGGCACTTGCAGGCGTTATCAATGAGTATAAGCCTGAGATCATGCTTGTAGGCGCTACAGCAATCGGACGTGACCTTGGACCTACAGTATCAGCTCGTGTAGCTACAGGTCTTACCGCAGACTGCACCAAGCTCGATATCGGAGATTTCCCTCTTGAGGCCCGTCCTGGCCAGGAGCAGCTTCACAATCAGCTCCTCATGACCCGTCCTGCATTCGGTGGTAATACAATCGCTACCATCGCCTGCCCGAATAACCGCCCTCAGATGGCTACGGTCCGCCCGGGTGTTATGCAGAAGCTTGATCCTGTTGCAGGCAGAAAGCCAGAGGTCATCAAGGCTGACATCAAGATTACTGAGAACAGCAAGTCTGTAACTATCGAGAAGGTAGTTAAGGATGTAGCAAAGGTTGCAAACATCATGGACGCCAAGATCCTCGTATCAGGCGGACGTGGAGTTGGTTCAGCAGAGAACTTCAAGCTTCTTGATGACCTCGCTGCAGCACTTGGCAAGGGAGCTATGGTTTCATGCTCACGTGCAGTAGTAGATTCAGGCTGGAAGCCAAAGGATCTTCAGGTAGGACAGACAGGAAAGACCGTTCGTCCGAACATCTACTTCGCTATCGGTATTTCAGGAGCCATCCAGCACGTAGCAGGTATGGAAGAGTCTGACCTCATCATCGCTATCAACAAGGATGAGGGAGCACCTATCTTCGACGTAGCTGACTATGGTCTTGTAGGAGATCTGAATAAGATCGTTCCTCTCCTTACTGAGGCTATCAAGGCTCAGAAGGCTAAAGAAGCTGAAGCTTAAGAAAAACTTAACGTTTTCTTTAATATTTCTTGAAAAATAAAGGGCATCCGCGGGCAATTCCGTGGATGTCTTTTTTTGCCCGAATGTGTCCAGAAATCGGCTATTTTGTGTTATTTTGGTGAATATGACGAAAAAAAGCACTAATTTTTTTTCATTTTTATACAAAAAAAGTGTGACATTTTTATTTCATTGTGGTATTATATCTATTGTCAAATTGTTGATAGAAGGATTGGGAATTCGCTGGTTCTCAGTCCTTCTTTCATATTAAGAAAAAACGCAGTGTTTGACGGAGCAGCTATCACATGCAGCTGTTCGAGACTCGCTCTCGCTCTTTTTCGACGCAGCGGTGCATTAGGCCGCAAAGAAATAATATATAAACAAAAAAGAAGGTCTGGAAATCAGACTTATAGTAGGAGGTTGACGTGGCTAAGGAGAAGAATCAGGAAGAAATAGATGAAGAGGTGGAGCAGTTCCGCAAGGATCTTGGGATTAAGGAAAAGCCGCAGAAGCAGGCTAAGCCTGATTTCCGTGAGGATCTGAATAAGTATTCATCCATAAAGCATGTGATCGGTGTCGTGAGCGGCAAGGGCGGTGTAGGCAAGAGCTTTGTGACCGGACAGATGGCTGCCATGATGGTGCGTGACGGATATAAGGTAGGCATACTTGATGCGGATATTACCGGTCCGTCAATTCCGAAGATGTATGGCGTGCATGGGCCGGCCTATGGTGATGACAAGGGTTCATATCCGATCGAGGCTTTTGACGGGACGAAGATTATGTCAATTAATCTCCTGCTTGACGATGAGGAGGCTCCGGTTATATGGAGAGGCCCTGTTATCGCAAACGCGGTAAAGCAGTTCTGGACCGATGTGGTCTGGGGAGATCTGGACTATCTTTTCGTGGATATGCCGCCAGGAACAGGAGATGTGCCTCTTACGGTATTTCAGTCGCTCCCTGTAGATGGTGTTGTGATTGTTACCAGTCCGCAGGATCTCGTGAGTATGATCGTAAAGAAGGCATATAATATGGCTTCCATGATGAATGTCCCGGTTCTCGGAATCGTGGAGAACTACAGCTATATGAAGTGTCCACATTGCGGAGAGAAGATTTCCGTATTCGGCGAGAGCAATATAGATAAGGTTGCAGCAGGACTTGGTCTCCCGGTACTGGGGAAGCTTCCTATAGATCCATCTTATGCGAAGAAGGAGGATGAGGGAAAGTCCTACGAGATAGTGGCTCCGTTTGAACCTATCATGGAGCGTATTCTTACAGCACTAAATTAAGATATTTATAACGTTTGAGGTTTTTTTAACTAACAAGGGTCGGCGCTTACTGCCGGCCTTTTTTCATGCCTAATTCTAAACAAAGTATAAACAAATTATAAACTCAAGTTTATAAAACTTTAATCGTTTGTTAATTGATTTATCCTGACGATGATAGTATCCTTTACGCAGGGAGTCAGGAAAACGAACACGGGGAGCTCACCAGATCGATTTTTTTTCCAGACAAGCGCAGCGCATAGCAGCAGAGCAGTATTTCAGGGTGAAGTACGCTCATTGACACTTTTCTTGCAGAAAGGGGAATTTTCTATGCAGGACATATTAAAGGAATACGGACCGGCACTTATCACTGTTGTCGCAATTTTAGCACTTATAGCACTCGTTACTTTTCTCATCGGAAAGGATGGAGGAAGCGTAGTTGGAAAGGCTTTTTCAAATCTTATAACTGACTTTTTCAGTAAGGCAACGGGTGCTGTCTCATCTGGACAGAGCACGACTACACCGGCATCGCCTCAGGGCATCATAATGCTTATGGGAGGATTATGATATGGCGGAGGAGACCGCAAAAGTCACGATCACTCCTGAATTTTTCGGGCCGCTGTATCAGTATATCGAGGATGATTCTATCACGGATATAGATTTCGATGGCAGGAAGCTATGGCTTTCGAATACTTCGAATGAGAGATATTCACCCGAGGTACAGTTGCCGGCTGATTTTGTCAATGCATTCGCTAAGAGGGTTGCAAACTGCGTCAGCAAGCAGTTTCACAAGCAGTCACCGGTGCTTGAGGCAGAGACGGATACACTTCGTATCACCATAGTTCATGAATCAGCAGCCATATCAGGAAGGGCAATCTGCATCAGGAAGTCAATGCCGTTTACGAGGCTCACCCGGGAGGGAATGACCTCTGACGGCTATCTGAGTGATGATATGATAAGCCTGCTGATCAACTGTGTCAGATCGAAGATGAATATGGTTTTCTGTGGAGAACCGGGAGTAGGAAAGACGGAGTGTGCGAAGTTTTTTTCGCAGTATATACCGAAGTCACAGAGAGTCATTACTATCGAGGACAATCCCGAGTGGCATTATGCAGCACTCAATCCAGGCAGTGACTGTGTGGAGCTGCGAATCAATCCGGTTATGGATTACACCAAGGCGATCAAGACCTGCCTCAGACTCAATCCCAAGTGGATGATGCTTTCAGAGGCCAGGTCGAAAGAGGTGGTATATCTGATGGAGGGCTTTTCCACAGGTGTCAGAGGCATGACAACGCTACATACGGATGATGTGCGGAAGGTGCCCGACAGAATGCTCAATATGGCAGGGAATCTCCGTTCCGAGGGGAGGCTCGAGAATGATATTTACAGCTTTATCGATGTGGCAGTCCTCATCAGGAGGAAGCTCATGACACGGCCTGATGGCAGCAGCGGACTAATGAGATATGTGGATCAGATCGGATTCTTTTACCGGAAGGACAGGGACAACCGCTGCATACTGATGCTAGACGGCGGCGAGAAGACGGGAGAGGCATTTCCAGACGTGATACAGAAGAAGTTCGACGAGGCACATATAGGCGATCCCTATGTGTATGAAGAAAAGGAGCCTGCCGTAGTCAGGCAGTCTGCCTCGTATCAGAAGACAGAGGTGCCGCAGAGTACAGGTATGGTGGCCGAAGGCAGAGGCTCTTATCGGAATCGTCCTGAAGATATGGACAGGACATTTCAGGAGAAGATGATGAAGGGGATGACCTTTATCGGGAAGAAGAGAAAGCAGGGGTGATGATCTATGAAAAGGCACGGGAACCAGAAGGAGAAGAAGAAAAGAGCGGCGGCGAGACTCTCGGATGAGCTATCGGCATACGGGTATGTATTTTCTCCAAAGAAGGCAGCAGTAAGGTACGCGCTAGTGATAGCGGGGATGTTTATCCTGGGCAGGTTTTTCGGACTTCATGTGATACCGCAGATAGTCATGTTCATAGCGGGAATGATAGTCCTCCCGCTACTGATACGCAATACATACAGGAACAGATATTATCAGCAGAAGTTTTCAGACCTGAATATTTATATGGAGCAGTTCCTGTATTCATTCGTGAAGAGCAGGAAGGTGCTTACGACACTCGAGGATACCTATGATCTGTTCGAGCCGGGAGAGATGAAGAGGACGATCGGTATGGCGATTGACCATATCAGGAATACCTACAATGAATCCGATTTCGAAGAGAAGGCACTGCATATCATTGAGAAGAGGTATCCGTATCAGGGACTTACGGTGATGCACAGATTCGCCCTCAGGACAGAAGCACTCGGAGGAGAGTATCAGGAGTCAGTAGAGCTGCTTCTTGAATCGAGAAGGATGTGGGCAGACAGGGTATATGCCCTTCAGCAGGAAAAGAAGGTAAAGAGAAGGGAAATAGTGCTTTCTATCATCACCTCGCTCCTGCTGTGCTCCATGGTATATTATATGGCCGGTCAGATGAACCTCGATGTATCAGCCAATCCCTTTGCACAGGTCATCACGGTTATAGTACTGATACTCGATCTGTTTATCTATTACAAGGCGGATTCGAAGCTTACAGCCGGATATCTGGCGAATGATACGGATAGGGAAAGAGAGTATGTGAAGCAGTATGAACGATTTGAAAAATACGGCGACAGTTTCATCGATCAGATGGGGAAGAGGGCTGCGAGGAAGAAGCTTACAGAGTATATAAAGGCATGTTTTCCGGAATGGCTCATGCAGCTGTCACTGCTGATGCAGTCAGAGAATGTCCAGATGGCGATATTCCGATCCTATGATGATGCACCGGAGATACTTAAGCCTGAGCTTCAGAGGATGATAGGAAGGCTTCAGCTGAATCCTAATGACAAGAATGCATATATGGATTTCCTGTCCGAGTTTACCCTGCCAGAGGTCAGATCGACAATGAAGATGCTGTATTCGATTTCGGAAGGCAAGGGCGGAGAGGCCAGAAGCCAGATAGCAGACATTATCAGAAGGAATCAGGAGATGAGTGACAAGGCGAAGAGAGCAGCTGACTCAGATTCTCTGGCAGGCATGTATGCGCTGTTTCTGGCACCTCAGCTTACAGGAGGTCTGAAGCTGGTATGTGATATGGTGCTTCTGTTTGTGGTATATATGGGAAGCATGGCGACCGGAGTTGTATAGGGAGGTGAAATATGGAGACAGTGATCAAGGGATTTACGGGGATGTTTTTCCTTATAGTTCTTACATGCATGGGAGTGAGTATCATAGCCTCTTCAATCAGATCCACAAAGGCCAGTGAGGCACTGATGTCATACGTCAGCAGAATTGAGAATTCGAATTATTCTGATGAGGTGATCATCTCATGCAAGGCCGATGCAAGACAGCAGTTTGGAGAAGACGGAGGCGAGGCATTAGATGTCATATCGGTCTCACAGAAGGGACATTCCTATCCTTCATACGGCAGGGCAACACTTAATTATACATACAGGATACCGCTGATCGGCTATGCTTCAAGGCATAGCATCTCATCAGTTATCGGTTAGGAGATACCATGAAGATACTTATTTCAGATTTTGGGACGGGGATTCTGTACTGCGTTGCAGGCTCAATGCTTATAGGATTATTTGCATTAGTTCTGAACGCAGTCACATCATTCTGATGCATTCATTGAAAGGGGGATGCAGATGCAGACAATCATTAAGGAATACGGGGAAGCGATACTGGCAGCAGTCGTTACAGTGCTTGTGATCGGTCTGATATTCGGTGGACTGACACTTATCGGAAGGCTGGGTGTCATCACAGGTAAGATAGAGACCCCGCTCATTCAGGAGGCACAGGCTTCATCAGAGATTGCTTTACAGAAGCACATGAATATACCTGCTGACAATATAGATATGTCAGATGAGGTGTCCGTGATATGCGGACAGGATAAGCACTACGGCTATGATGATCTGATCAGGCTCAAGGGAGGAAAGGCCGGACATATTCACATCAGTCATGTATATCTGCTGGCTGATGAATCGGCTGATACTGAAGGGTATGATGTGACTGATCAGGTGCTGAATGATAATGAGACTCTTACCTTTGAGATCCCGGGGAATTACAGGCTGGTTGTAAATGTGACGGATCCGTCAAGGGTAGTCTCTGATTACCAGATATTTGTCACAGCGGTGGAGAGGAGGAATGCATGAAGCAGCTTGCATTTTCAATAGCAGGTGCGGTGTCCGTGATACTGATCATCATGATACTTTTGAGCCTTCATTCACGGGATATCAGAAGAGTTGAACTCGAGCGCTCTATAAAGCAGGCCGGCGAACAGTCACTGAGGAAGGCATGCATTACAGATACAGGAGAGATAGGAGATAATGATGCACTCATAGCAGATTTTATCAGCAATTTCCTTGGAAAAATGAAGTCAGATGGTAAGGATATAGACATAGAAATAAGGTCAGCTGATATTTATAAGGGAATTTTGTCTGCTAAGGTGACGGAACAGTATATCTTTCCCAATGGCAAGAAAGGGAAGATAGAGGCGGAGGCCACATCCATTGTAGAAAGAGAGAGCAGACGGCCAACGGTATGCGTGAATTATTACATACCCTGGGAGGTCGCCCGTGATGCCGGCTTTGATTACAGAGAAGGTGAGAAATTCCTGTACTGCACGCGTCGTATGTCAAAGGGCTATGTAAAGGAAGTAAATGTGTCAGTCCCGGAGGTTCAGGGACATGAATTCAGACGCTGGGACAGGACAGCAGGCGATGCAGACGGCAATACCGATTATATGGCGGTGTTTGCGTAAAGGGGGCTTATTTGAAGAAATTTTTTTTGAAAAGAACAGCTGCAGTGGTAGTATCAGCAATCATTGCTCTGGGGAATGCAGGACCTTATCCTGTGTATGGGGAGGAGAAAACCGGGTCACCAGAGAATAAGGCATCAGTCCAGCAGCAGAAAAAGGATACTTCGGTTTCGGGTATGATAAAGCGGGTAGAGGCGGCTTCTGTCATGGACCGGAGTATCAGGGTAGAGAATATAAATGCCGGTGATGGAAATATCACGAGGACCATCACCTTTTCTGTGCCGAGACGCAGCTCGGGAGGCTATTCTGATTCAGTAAGCTGGAGTGTGGGAAAGCTTAGGTCTACATGTGGAGGAAGAAAACGCTCAGGAGGTGAGCAGGTCAGCTCACATTCGTCCGGCAATACACTTACGGTAGAGCTTTCACATCTGCTGGATTTTGAGGATTATTCACTTGATGTATACTATGTGCAGACATACTACTGGGATGAGACGCATTCTTATCAGAAGCAGGTCGGTGATAACGAATATATTACTGAGTATTATACTGTGAAGAAGTCTGCAACTGTATCCGGCAGTAAGAACAGTTCATTTACTACTGCTAAGGACAGATACATCAGGAATGCAGCCGACCTGAATGAGAAGGTGCACAAGTATTCATCAGTGTCACTGGCATGTGATATCGATATGGGCGGACTGCAGTGTGTAGCTGACGGAGCACAGCGTGGAAGCTGGAAATCCGAGGGTATATCGTCTGTTACCATCGATGGTAATGGAAGGACAGTCAGACGCAGCGGCACAGGTGCCTGCTTCATAGCTGCGAATGGAACGACACTTAATCTGAGTGATGTACATGTGAATGCCTTTTCAGGTAGCATCGTGGAGACTGCCACCGACGGAGGCGAGTATATCACCCGCAATGCATCAGGCGGGGCAGGAGGTGTCGGAATACTAGTAGGCTTTGATCCTGCCTTTGATGAGGGTCATGACAGCTCATCAGGAAAACTGAATCTGAGCAATTCAGAGGTATATGGTGGACGAAGTGCGGTTGTATTCCGGTACGGAAGTGTAGATATATCATCATCCACGCTTTATGGTATGGGAGATGTATCCTCTTTCAGAATATCAGATGACCTTGCCTATTATGGTACAGGCTTTGGACTCATCAATTCATCTGGTGAGATGAAGGCGGAAGCACGCGTAAGAAATGGAAGCTGTATTTATGGCAGGGTTAATAGTGTGTTCATGCTGGGGGCACCGACACTCGCTATCTCAGACAGTTTTATCAGAGGTGATTGCGAGGATGCTTTCGATTTCAGGGGAAGCGGTGAGCTCAGCATAACGGGATGCAGCATCGGCGGTGTCAAGGGTATCGATATTTTTCATGATGCTACATATCACGGTATTCGTGATGCCATTGACAGAACGAGTGGCAGATTTGACAGCGCTATATTCAGAAAGAATGTATTAAAGGACCGTGCGCCCTCGCAGAAGACCAGTAGTGCAGATACAAAGGGAGTTGTACGGATAAGTGATACCACAATGAATCTGTACACCGGTGTATTCAGCGCCATTGCCTCTGTTAACGGATGCGCTATTCAGAATCATGGTCATCTTGAGATCGGAAAGGGTGTCAGAATATATGTGAGACACTCCGGAGCGTGGGATACGCTGCCATCAGGAGAGAGGTCAGAAGCAATCGGTATATGGAATTCGAAAAGGATAGATCTGCCCGATGATATTGTTATAGATACCGATGACGAGGGGATCAACTGCACCAGGGATGTCAGCACCTTAAGGTCAGTCATGAGCTTCTACTTCGGAATGAGCTCCGATGAGACAGCGCAGATCGAGAAGAAGGCATGTCTTGATGAGAAAATTTTTAATTATCTTGATGATGGATTATGCTGTTCTCTTACAGTCAGAGGTGGCACAATACGTGGGGCAGACACCGGTATCATGCAGACGTTCGGGAATCTTACAATAATGCCTGCTGTAAGTGTACTGATCGAAGGAGAGAGCTATGGAATATCCATTGGCAAGAATGGCGTTGACAATATATATGGTGACGATGCAATGGATGTCTCATTCAAGATCATAGGGGATGGGAAGACCGAGGTGAGATCGTCACTTCATGGAAATGGTATCACAATAAAGAAGACTACTCATGGGGAACTGGAATCTGCGCTTACTGTTTCAGGAACTGACGGCAGATGCGGCAGGGGAATTGTAAATCACGGATTTTCACAGATAAAGAATGCAGAGATAAATGCAGAAGAATGCGGAATAAATAATGCCCTTGGCGGGACAATGTATCTGGGTGATGATCTGGATGATGAAGGCAGCAGGGTGACAATATCCGGTGCAGTATGCGGCATTGATAACAGCGGCAAGACTGTCTATTACAGGACAGTTGACATTACTGATTCAGGGAAGGCAGCTGTTCTTCAGAATGGAACCTTTTATATGCCGGCTGGGGCCTGTGTTACACCAGATAAGACAGGGCATAATGTCATTTTCCTAAAGCCGGGACGGACCGTCAGATTCTTTTACGACGAGCCCGAGGAGGATAGGATTGCAAATACAGAGGGGACCTTCTTTACGGATGAGGATGACAGGGAACCTGGAAGAGTGATGGTGGAGCTGTACTCTCCCTGGGATGCAGGCGGAGGAAAGGACTATTCTGATGAATCATACACCGATCTGAGTGATGAAGAGAAGATAAAGGTGACAGACCTTATGAGCGGATTTGATCTGGCCTTTGATAAGGTGCATGAGCATCCTTCAGCCTTAAGGTCGGCCCTCGGAAAATACGGCGATGAAGATACCAACGGCAGGACAGGGACTCTTGTGCTATCATGCCTGCTTGAGGCTGTCTACGATGATGATTTCCCGGTGAAGAATGATCATATCGGTGCTCGGAATCCTGAGAAGACCAGGTATTACTGGCGTGAACCTACAGAGTTTAATGTGGCATCAGATATTTTTGAGACTGACAGATCACGGATATTTTATGATGGAACGGATATCATGGCAGGTCTGAAGCAGACCGGATGGAGAGATAAGGAGGCAGATGGAAAATATGGAAGCGACATATACAGTGACTCAAGGATCACAAGAATCTATGGCGATGATCATACCTTCTGTGGAATGTGGGACACCCAATTTGAACTTCTATTTGACGGCAATGGTCAGACAAATGGAGCGGAGAACTATACAGAGAGTAATGTATCAGCTGGATATGCTTTTCCAGGAAACAGCGGACCGGAAAGGAAGCAGAAGGACTATTTCAGGAAAAGCGTAAAGAAGGATGATATGATGCATCCGTGCGCCTATGAGGGATGGAGCTTTAGTGATACGGCTATATACAGGGATGAAGGAATATATCGAGAGGGTGACAGACCTGATACGGCAGAATTCTATATAGATGCCATATCAGAGGGAAATGTAGCGCTTGGTGATAAGGCAACCGTAAGGATATATGCAGTATGGGATGAGTACCCTGTCATCACTGCTTATGACAGCTATTTCTATGCAAAGGAGCTGGATGATCCGGAGAAGGTCAGGACCAGGCTTCTGGGGACTGAGGTAGTGAGTGCAACGGATAAGTGTGATGGTGATATTCCACAGGATAAGATCACTGTATATACAGACCCGCATTCAGACACCTTTGATGTGGAGACCATGAAGGGACTTGGTGACAGAGGAAGCGTCAATGTCTATTATAAGGCAAGTGATAATAACGGACATACATCGATAGTATCAGCAAGAGTACATATCATGACCGAGGATTCAGAGGATTCCACAGATGATCTGCCACATGAGACAGCGGCTGGCAATAGCGGGACCTCGAAGGATACGATGTCGGCGGCTCCTGTGTATGTGAGGCATATTGATAAGGACGGGAAGAGAAGTCTGATCTCAGGATCTGTATGGAAGGAAGAGGAATACACAAGAGCGCTCGATAGTGCCCTTGATGGCAGCAGGCATATAGAAAAGTGGCATTTTACAGACAGTGATATAGATGCCTCCTCGGCATTGCTGTATGGGGATAATGCATCCATTGAGAAATGGCAGCAGCAGTTTGCAGGCAACAGAGTAGAAAGTAGTGCGGATGCATCAGATGACAGGAATAAGCCAATGATCATAGAAAAGGGTCTGTCGTCATTTAAGGTGATATTTGATCTGAAGTCAGAAACTGACAGAATAGATCTGACGCTTACAGCAGCAGACGGGAAGAGCGTTGCCTCGAGGTCACTGGCACGTGATAACGGGAAGAGGATGCCATCCTGCGTCATAATAGATTCGTTAAAGCCGGGAATGGAATACGATATAGCAGCTGATCTCTACTACAGGGATAAGTATGTAAAGACGCTTTCACAGACAGCTGTTACTGCGGCATTGGAAAAGCCGGATACAGAGCTTCTCACAGAGGATTCAGGGAAGAATCTGGATGTAAAGATACAGATAAGAGCGGACAGGAACGCCTCACAGTATGTGGTAGAACGAAGAAAGGCTGGCAAAGATACAACTGCCTGGGAAGAGGTAGCCACAGTAAGAAATACCGGTGATGATGTTCTTAGGTATAACGAGTCAATCGACAGGGAAGGCATATATCTGTACAGGGTAGAAAGCCTGGGCTCACAGATCGGAAGCAGCGAGCTGACGGAATCATACAGATATTCGGATGAGATGGAAACGGCATTTATCAGACAGCCTGTGATAGACAGCCTGGAGAAGGGATGCAGATCCATTGGAGTCCATCTGACTGATGATACAGATGCAGACTATGTCAGGGTATTCTATCAGACCGAAGGTGGTGCTCTGATGCATACTGACTATGGAGAAGAGAAGAAGGATGTAGTGATATCGGATGAAAGGCTCTGTGATGGTACAGAGTATCAGGTCAGTGCAAGGGCGTATATGACATCCCCGGGGAGTGGCAGGATCTATCAGAGCCTCGAATCGGATTCAGATAAGGAATCGACGTATGATCTGAAGGTTCCTGAGATCACGAGGACCGCTCAGAAGGAAATATATTCAGCAGCAGGCAACAGAATAGAGTATGTTACCGATGAGCATGCCATCCGGTACGGGATAAGCATAAAGAAAATTTATCATGAAGCAGGAAAAGCTGAATTGACAGATATTGAAGGAAGTGGTGCCTATCTGCATGAGCCGGGAGAGACGGGAATGTATTCATACGTTGTGAAGGCTTTTTTTAATACACTTGACGGAAAGGAATTCCATCTCGACTCAGACAGGATAGAGGCTGCTTATATTACTCCTCAGCAGGCTGTGCATACAGAAATAGATGATGGTTCATCAGAGAGCATTGCTTTAGCAGATGACAAGGGTGCAGACGGATATATAGTGAAGGCTGTGAGATCAGACGGTTCAACAATGACTATCTATGTTCCCGCCGGGAAGGCCTCTGTCAGAATAAGTGCCTGTGGTGAAAGTCTTACGATAACGGAAAGGAGAGCAGTATTATTCTACAATGGGACAGAGTACAGGGGAGAGTGCGTATGACAGGTAAGCTGAGGGTCAGTGACAACTGAATACAATCTTATTCCAAAACATGCGGTATTTGTGCTATACTATTTTCATTACTGATCAGGACTGCCCATAGGAGGCAGATGGAGAAATAATGATAATAGCTCAGATAATCATACTGGTAATACTTATAGCATTGTCGGGATTCTTCTCGTCATCAGAGACTGCACTTACGACGGTAAGCAGGTTCAAGATCCGTACAATGTCGGATGCAGGAGACAGACGTGCCCGCATGGTACAGAAGGTGACGGGGAATACCGGCAAAATGCTTTCTGCAATCCTTATCGGAAATAATATAGTAAATATTTCTGCATCATCACTGGCCACAGTGGTATTCATGAATATGTTCGGGAGCGCAGGCGCAGGAATAGCTACAGGAGTCATGACTCTTCTGGTCCTGATATTCGGAGAAGTGACCCCGAAGAATCTGGCCTCGAGACGGGCTCTTTCAATATCGCTTCAGGTGGCGGGAATCATCAATGCGCTGATGATAGTTCTTACACCGATCATCTTCGTGATGAATCACATAGTAAGCGGAATTCTCTATATCGCCGGTGCCAATAAGGCGGAGAAGAATTCGATGACAGAGGAAGAATTCCGTACGATAGTGGATGTCGGAAATGAGAGCGGTGCGATCGAAAATGGTGAGAAGGATTATATCAACAACCTGTTTGATTTTTCAGATACGCAGGTGAAGGAGCTTATGATCCCGCGTATAGATGTGACGATGATCAATGTGAACTGGTCATATTCACAGATCAGAAGTGTGTTCATGAAGGACAAGTACACCAGATTCCCTGTATATGAGCAAGACAGCGATCATGTGATCGGAATCCTCAATATGAAGGATCTGCTGACAAGGGATGAAAGAGAGACCTTTTCCATCAGAAAGAATCTGAGAAAGCCGTTCTTCACATACGAATTCAAGAATGCTGATGACCTTTTCGATGAGATGAGAAAGAAGCGTATCCACATGGCAATAGTGCTGGATGAATATGGCTCGGTCTCAGGCATAGTGACTCTCGAGGATCTGCTGGAGGAGCTTGTCGGAGATATAAGGGATGAGTTCGATGAGACGGAGGAGGATGATATCGTTGAGACAGCACCAGGTGAGTACACGGTTCTCGGAAGCATGAATCTCGATGACCTGTGTGACGAGCTTGATCTGCCTTTCAAATCAGATGATTACGATACCATAGGCGGCTATCTGCTTGGGCTTTTCGATCATCTGCCACGGGTAGGTGAGAGCTATGTGACGAAGGAGGGCGTGATACTTACGGCTGCAGTCGTAAGACGCAAGAGGATACTGAAGGTCAAGATCCGTCTTCCACAGAACGAGACCACGGGAAAATCACAGAAGGAATAGTATGCAGGCCCTTTTAATCGGGGCTTGTTTTTGCTATAATTAAGGCACTATGAATAAAGGACAGGCATTAAAAGCAGCATCTGTAGCTCTTATCGCGGCAATGGCAATTTCTGTTTCATCATGCGGGAATCAGAAGAAGCAGGATGAGTACAAGCGTGCCGGAATAGAGCAGATGGATGAGAAGGATTATGACAAGGCCCTGAAGAGCTTCAATAAGGCACTTGCGCTTTCTGCTACTGTAGGCAAGGACGAAAAGGATATAGCCCTGTATAAGGCATCAGCTCAGCATGAGCTTGGAAAGAACGGTGATGCCATCAATACCCTGAATGGACTCCTGGAGTTTGACAGCAGTGACTATAAGGCGATTTTCCTCAGAGGGTGTATCTATGCTGATATCAATAAGCCGGAGAAGGCTCTCACAGATCTGAAGAAGGCATGCAGCATTTCAAAGAAGGCCTCTCTGTATGAGAATGCATTCCAGACACTTATTTCAGCTGGTATGGATGATGAGGCAGAGGATTTCTATGATGTCATGCCGAAGGAGGCCAGAGCCTCGAAGAAGGTGCTGAAGCTTCGGGTAATAGGCTTCGAGAAGAAGGCTGACTTTGCAAGTGCACTTGACAGTGCACAGAGTTACCTGATCCAGTTCCCTGATGATGCAGATATGAAGAAGGAAGAGGAGTTCTTAAAGCTTCAGACAGGAAGCTGAGAATTACAGCCTGGAGACAGAAATGAGATTATTAATAAAGAACGGCCGTATAATAAATCCGGCAGACAGACTTGATTCAATTGCAGATCTTCTGGTTGAGGATGATGAGGTGCGAGAAATTGCTGCTTCCGTTCCAGAGGACACAGCGGACAGAGTAGTCGATGCAGCAGGCTGCTATGTGATGCCTGGGTTTATAGACATGCATGTCCATCTGCGTGACCCGGGACAGACCCATAAGGAGACGATAGAGACCGGAAGTGATGCAGCGGCAGCAGGCGGCTTTACGACGATAGTTGCAATGGCAAATACGACACCTGTGGTCGATAATGCGGATACCTGGAGATACGTCACCGACAGGGCAGATGCCTATGGAAAGGTAAAGGTGATCCAGGCAGGCTCACTCACAAGGGGACTCGAGGGAAAGGAGCTTGCAGATCTTGACGGACTTATAAGTGCAGGCTGCCTGGTATTCAGCGAGGATGGAAAGAGTGTTATGGATTCGTCCCTTATGCGACGTGCCATGAAGATCATCCACAAGGCAGGCGGCATAGTCCTTGACCATTGTGAGGATAAGCCGCTTGTCGAGGGCGGTGTGGTCAATATGTCAGAGACAGACCGGCTCGGCCTCAGAGGCATATCTAATGCCGTAGAGGATATCATAGCCACAAGGGATATAATGCTTGCTCAGGAGACCGGATGCAGGCTTCATCTGTGTCACTGCTCCACGGCAGGGGCAGAGGAATATCTGTGCAGGGCGAAGCAGCTGGGAATCCGTGTGAGCGGAGAGGTATGCCCGCATCATTTCACACTAAGCTGTGAGGATATACCGGACAGGAATGATACGAATTACAAGATGAATCCGCCGCTTCGTACGAGAGTGGATGTGGCGGCACTCCGGGATGGCCTTGCGAAGGGCATATTTGACTGCATAAGCACTGACCACGCGCCACACACAGCAGAGGAAAAGTCGGGTGATTTCTCCAATGCGCCATTCGGAATCGTGGGACTTGAGACTGCGGCTGCGCTTACGAATACGGTTCTGGTAAATGGCAGATACCTGACACCTATGGGAATGGCAGAGAGAATGAGCTATAATCCGGCTCATGTACTAGGAATCGACAGAGGGGATATAAGCGTGGGGAAGAAGGCGGATGTAGTGATCTTCGATCCAGGGAAGAAATGGACAGTAGATCCGACGCAGTTCAAGAGCAAGGGAAGAAATACCCCGTTCGCCGGAAGGATGCTGACGGGTGAAGTGATAATGACCATCAGAGGCGGAAGAGTGACATCAGAAAGGTAAGGACATGATTGGAAAACTCATAGAAGAGATCAGAAAAAAAGGATCACCGATAGTAGTAGGCTTAGATCCGAATCTGGCATTTATCCCCAAGCATCTGCAGAAGGCTGCCATCACGGAATGTGGTGAGACGCTTGAAGCAGCAGCAGGCGCTGTGCTTGCATTCAACGAGGCTATAATCGATGCAGTATATGATCTGGTTCCGGCGGTGAAGCCACAGATAGCCATGTATGAGCAGTTCGGAATTCCTGGCCTCATAGCATACCAGAAGACAATAGAGTATGCCCATATGAGAGGGCTGATAGTGATCGCAGATGTGAAGAGAGGCGATATAGGCTCTACCTCAGAGTCGTATGCTAAGGCGCATCTGGGGACTATGACAGTAGGAAGCAGTACCGTTCCGGTATTTGATGCTGATTTTGCAACAGTGAATCCATATCTTGGAACTGACGGAGTGAAGCCGTTCATAGACGTATGCAGGGAGAATGACAAGGGCATATTCGTGCTTGTGAAGACCTCCAATCCTTCAAGTGGAGAGTTCCAGGATCAGAAGATCGGGAAGGATACACTCTATGAGAAGGTAGCAGATAAGGTAGAGGAATGGGGAGAGCCTTTAAGAGGCGTACAGTATTCTGATGTAGGTGCCGTGGTCGGAGCCACATACCCGGAGATGGGTGCAGAGCTCAGAAAGCGGATGCCACATACCTTCATCCTTGTGCCGGGATATGGGGCCCAGGGAGCAAAGGGAGCAGATCTCAGGGGCTTTTTCGATGAAAACGGAGATGGGGCAATCGTGAACTCCTCGAGAGGCATCATAGCTGCCTATACGAAGAAGGGTTACGAGAAGTATGGCGAAGAGCATTTTGCTGATGCGGCAAGAGCAGCAGTTCTCGATATGAGATATGATATCAGGACGGCGCTTGAGTCGTAAGAGATCAGAGAGGAAAAGTAATGTCTGGAGAATTCAGAAAAAAAGAAAAGGCAGTGATCATCAGACAGGAAGAGGTATCTGAGGGTATCTACAGCATGTGGATCAATACACCTTATGCTTCCGATGCGAAGGCAGGGCAGTTCGTGAATCTCTTCTGTGATGATGAGAGCAGGCTCATGCCACGCCCGATATCCATCTGCGAGATAGACCGTGAGAGAAGCTCGCTGAGGCTTGTCTACAGAGTGTCGGGAGAAGGTACAAGGGAGTTTTCAAGGTACACATCGGGTCATGAGATAGAGATGATAGGGCCATTGGGAAATGGCTTCCCAATAGATATCCCTGAGAAGGATGTCATGATCATAGGCGGGGGCATAGGTATCCCGCCAATGCTTCAGCTGGCGAAGGAATTTCCGAAGAGCTGCAAGATAGTTCTCGGATATCAGAATTTTCCTTTCCTGATGAAGGAATTCGAGAAGACAGGATCGAAGGTCTATGTGGCTACAGAGAGCGGTAAATATGGTTTCAAGGGAAATGTGATCGGAGCCATAATGCAGAATTATCTGACTGCAGGAGTCATATATGCCTGCGGCCCTGCGGGAATGCTCCGTGCAGTAAAGAAGTTTGCAGAGGTAAGAAAGGTTCCATGCTATGTGTCAATGGAGGAGAGGATGGCCTGCGGAGTCGGAGCCTGCCTCGGATGCACCGTAGATACGATAGATGTAAATGACCATCTGAATGTAAAGAAGGCCAGAGTCTGCAAGGACGGCCCGGTATTTAATGCGGCGGAGGTGATCATCTGATGAAACCTGATATGACTACAGATCTCGGGTTTGTAAGGCTTAAGAACCCGGTAATGACAGCAAGTGGCACGTTCGGAAGCGGCGAGGAATATTCGGAGTTCCTTGATATATCAAGGCTCGGAGCAGTCGTGACAAAGGGAGTATCAGATGTGCCATGGGACGGGAATCCTTCGCCCCGTATAGCAGAGACTCCGTCCGGAATGCTTAATGCCATCGGACTTGAGAATCCTGGAGTTGACAGATTCATTGAGAGAGATCTGCCATTCCTGAAGAGGTCGGGGGCTACCATAGGAGTGAATGTCTGCGGACACACAGAGGAGGAATATCTGAATGTGGTAAGGAAGCTTACTGATGATGCCATTTCCTTTCTCGAGATAAATATCAGCTGTCCGAACGTGAAGCAGGGAGCACTCGCATTCGGTACGGATCCGGCAATGGTCGAGAAAATCACCCGTGAGATTAAGGAAGCAACGGACAAGCCGGTAGTCATGAAGCTTACGCCTAATGTGACTGATATAAAGGAGATAGCAAGGGCTGCAGAGGCAGGCGGAGCAGATGGCATTTCTCTTATAAATACGATCACAGGAATGAAGATCGATATCAATAAGAGAAGGTTCGTCCTCGCAAATAAGACAGGCGGACTCAGCGGTCCTGCAATCCATCCGGTCGCAGTACGCATGGTCTATGAGGCATCACATGCAGTTAAGATTCCTGTCATAGGAATGGGTGGCATAGAGAAATGGCAGGATGCGGTAGAGATGATGCTTGCAGGAGCCAGTGCAGTAGCAGTAGGAGCGGCTAATTTTTACAATCCGACAGCAACACTTGAGATAATAGACGGAATAGAGAATTATCTCGACGATCAGGGCATGGATTCAGTCAGCGAGATCGTCGGAGCAGCAGAATAAGGAGACACAATGGAACAGTACAAGGAAGACTTCATCCATTTCATGATAGACTGCAAGGTCCTGAAATTCGGCGACTTTGTGACAAAGAGTGGCAGGAAGACACCTTTTTTCGTAAATACAGGATTCTACAGGACAGGCTCACAGCTGAAGAAACTCGGTGAGTATTATGCCAGAGCAATAGTGGACAGCTTCGGAAAGGATTTTGATATCCTGTTCGGACCGGCATATAAGGGAATTCCGCTCTCGGTTGCAGCATCTATTGCATTAAGTGAGGATCATGGGATAGATGTAGGCTACTGTGCGAACCGCAAGGAAGCAAAGGATCACGGTGAGAAAGGAATCCTGCTTGGATCCCCGATAAATGACGGAGACAGAGTGGTGATCATAGAGGATGTGACTACGGCCGGTACCTCTATCAGAGAGACCTATCCTATCATCAAGGCTCAGGCAGATGCGGAGGTTAAGGGACTTGTGGTATCTGTTGACCGCATGGAGAGAGGCACCGGAGATAAGGGCGCGCTCGAGGAGATCGCAGATGAGTTCGGTATGAAGACCACTTCAATAGTCACAATGGCCGAGGTGGTGGAGTGCCTTTATAATAAGCCATACAATGGCACGGTGATCATCGACGATGCCATGAAGGCACGCATAGATGATTACTATAAGGAGTATGGCGCTTTGAAATGAGCAGTGGAAAACACGACAAGTTAAAAAAGTTCATCGGGATCGTGCTTTTTATCATTTATATCATAGTGATGTGCTACATCCTGTTCTTTATGGACTGGAGGAGCAGGAGCGCGGGCAGCATATTGAGATATAATGCAGTGCCTTTTCATGAGATCAGAAGGTATATCGGACTCATTAGTTCCATGCCATATATAGCGCTTCTTAATTTATTGGGGAATGTGCTGATCTTCGTGCCATTTGGCGCACTGATGACTTTTTTCAACAGAGACAGGAAAATGGTAGTCCTGAATGTCACACTCATAGGGTTCGTGTTCTCATGTGCGATAGAGATCACCCAGCTCTTTACGAGGGTGGGCAGCTGTGATGTGGATGATATGATCCTGAATACGATAGGCGGCTTTATCGGAAGCCTGATCTATTATATTCATTATCGGAGGAAGAAAAGATGAGCCGTGTTCAGCTGAAGCGGAGAAAGAGAAGAGAAAAAGGCTGTGTATCTGTGAAGTCCATTATATGTGCGGCAATCGGAGCAGCGGCCCTTGTGGTTCTTGCTGCAGGAATATATACAGCAGTATCAGGAAAACCGGACAGAACTGTTATAGGAGCAATGATGATCTTCTTCTTTGCGAGTCTTTGCAGCATGTGCTTCGGTATCAGGTTTTCAAAGCGCGAAGGATTCACACCGGCATCGAGGTTCTGGGGAGTATTTCTCCCAGTGGCGGCGTTTGTCGGATTTCTGTTATTATATATAATCGGGTTACTAAAAGTGTTGTAAATAGAAAGGATTATTGACATGGCACAGGTTTCAATAGTTATGGGAAGCGATTCAGATCTTCCTATCATGGCAAAGGCAGCTGATATCCTTGATCAGCTCGGTATCACATATGAGATGAATGTGATCAGTGCTCACAGAGAGCCGGACGAGTTCTTCGAATATGCAAAGACTGCAGAGGAGAGAGGAATCAAGGTAATCATCGCAGGAGCCGGAAAAGCAGCTCATCTTCCGGGAATGTGTGCAGCACTTTTCCCAATGCCTGTTATCGGAATTCCGATGAAGACATCAGATCTCGGAGGAGTTGATTCACTCTATTCAATCGTTCAGATGCCTACAGGAATTCCTGTAGCAACAGTTGCTATCAATGGAGCAGCAAATGCAGGAATCCTCGCAGCAAAGATCCTTGCAGTATCGGATCCTGAACTGCTGAAAAGACTCAAGGCATATGTGAATGATCTGAAAGAGGATGTTAAGGCAAAGGACGCAAAGCTTAAAGAAGTAGGCTATAAGGAGTATTTAAGTTCTAAGTAATAAGTTTAAAGTTACAAGTTCTAAGTTCAGAGTAAAAAGCCTGGAACTCAGAACTTATAACTTCAGAGTAAAAAGCCTGGAACTTAGAACTTATGACTTCATTAAAGAAAGGAATCAGATGGATTATAAAAATTCTGGAGTGGATATCGAGGCCGGCTACAAGTCAGTCGAGCTCATGAAAAAGTATGTAAAAGAGACTGTGAGACCGGAGGTACTTGGCGGCATCGGAGGTTTCTCGGGTGCATTTGATCTCGCAAAGATAAAGGAGATGGATGATCCGGTACTCCTTTCAGGCACTGATGGATGCGGAACCAAGGTAAAGCTTGCATTCCTTATGGATAAGCACGACACGATAGGTATTGATGCAGTTGCAATGTGCGTAAATGATGTAGCCTGTGCAGGCGGAGAGCCTTTATTTTTCCTTGACTATATAGCCTGTGGCAAGAATTATCCTGAGAAGATCGCCCAGATAGTAAAGGGAGTAGCAGACGGCTGCAAGCAGTCTGACTGTGCTCTGATCGGTGGTGAGACAGCAGAGCATCCTGGTCTCATGCCTGAGGATGAGTACGATCTCGCAGGTTTTTCAGTCGGAATCGCTGACAGGAAAGACCTGATCACAGGAGAAAATATAAAGGACGGAGACGTACTTGTAGGACTCGCTTCTACCGGAATCCATTCGAATGGTTTCTCACTTGTCAGAAAGGTATTCGAGATGACAAAAGAGTCACTCGACACTACATATGACGAGCTCGGTGGTAAAAAATTAGGAGATGTCCTCATAGTTCCTACGAGAATATACGTACACGCACTGAAGGCCATCAAGGCAGCAGGCGCTTATGTACACGGTGTGAGCCATATCACCGGAGGCGGATTCTATGAGAACGTACCTCGTATGCTTCATGACGGAGTGAAGGCGGTCATTGAGAAGGATTCATATCCAATGCAGCCTATCTTCCCGCTGATGCAGAAGAAGGGTGATATTGACGAGCATGTGATGTACAACACCTTCAATATGGGTATCGGAATGGTACTTGCAGTAGACAAGGCCGATGTGGACAAGGTGATGGAAGCAGCTAAGAGCACCGGAGATACACCGTACGTTATCGGACATATCGAGTCAGGAGAAAAAGGAGTAGAGCTATGCTGAGATTAGCAGTTCTTGTCTCCGGAGGCGGAACGAATCTTCAGGCTATTATAGATGCAATAGACAGAGGCAACCTCGGTGAATGGGGCCTGTCAAAGCTCCTTCAGGAGGATACTGATCTTACAGCTTCTGAGATCTGTGGTCAGATGGAAGAGGCTGCAATCAATGATGCAGAGATCGGAATAGTTATCAGCAACAATCCGGACGCCTATGCACTTGAGAGAGCAAAAGAGCATGATATCAAGGCAGAGTGCATCTCACCAAAGGATTTTGCAGACAGGGCAGAGTACAACAGGACTCTCCTCGAAAAGCTTCAGGAAGAGAAGATAGACCTTGTAGTCCTTGCAGGATTTCTCGTAGTGATCCCGCCTGAGATCGTAAAGGCTTTCCCAAACAGGATTATCAATATCCATCCATCTCTGATTCCATCATTCTGTGGAAAAGGATTCTACGGCCTTCATGTACACGAAGGTGTACTCGCCAAGGGTGCAAAGGTGAGCGGAGCCACGGTACACTTCGTAGATGCAGGTACGGATACAGGTCCGATCATCATGCAGAAGGCAGTATATGTCCGTGATGATGACACACCAGAGACACTTCAGAGAAGGATCATGGAGCAGGCAGAGTGGAAACTCCTGCCGGGAGCAATTGACCTGATCGCACACGATATGATATCGGTCGAAGACGGAATTGTTAGTATAGTTAAGTAAGGAGCAGAACCATGAAAATACTTGTAATCGGCAGCGGCGGAAGAGAGCATGCCATCTGCGCTGCAGTAGCCAGGAGCCCTAAGGCAGATAAGATATACTGTGCGCCAGGAAATGCAGGAATAGCATCAGTAGCAGAGTGTGTTCCGATAGGTGCAATGGAATTCGACAAGCTGGTTGCATTTGCGAAGGAAAAGCAGATCGACTTTACCATCGTAGGAATGGATGATCCGCTCGTAGGCGGAGTCGTAGATGAGTTCGAAAAAGCCGGATTAAAGATATTCGGACCACGCAAGAACGCAGCGATCCTTGAAGGCAGCAAAGCTTTTTCAAAGGATCTGATGAAGAAGTATGACATCCCTACAGCAGCCTATGAGACATTTACAGATCCGGAGGCAGCACTTGAGTATCTGAAGACTGCAAAGATCCCTATCGTCTTAAAGGCCAGCGGACTCGCACTCGGTAAAGGAGTGCTGATCTGTGAGACAAGAGAAGAAGCCTATGAGGGTGTCAGGACCCTGATGGAGGACAAGAAGTTCGGAGAGGCCGGAGATACCATAGTCATCGAGGAATTCATGACAGGCCCGGAGGTATCAGTTCTTTCATATACAGATGGAAAGACTATCCAGCTCATGAGCTCGGCAATGGATCATAAGAGAGCCGGAGACCATGATACAGGTCTCAATACAGGCGGCATGGGAAACATATCTCCATCACCGTACTACACGAAGGAAGTAGATGAGTTCTGCAAGGAGCATATCTATCAGAAGACAGTGGATGCAATGGCAGCCGAGGGAAGACCATTCGTAGGAGTCATCTTCTTCGGACTCATGCTCACCCCTGATGGCCCTAAGGTGCTCGAGTACAATTGCCGTTTCGGAGATCCAGAGGCACAGGTCGTTCTTCCAAGGCAGAAGACAGATATCATAGATGTCATGGAGCACTGCGTGGACGGTAGGCTCGATCAGATCAAGGTGGAGTTCGAAGACGATGCAGCATGCTGCGTAATCCTCGCAAGCGAAGGCTATCCGGTGAAGTACGACAAGGGATTCCCGATCACAGGATTAGATGATCCACGTTTCGACAATAAGGAGTATTACTGTTTCCATTCAGGCACGAAGTTTGCAGATGATGGAAAGACAATCCTCACAAACGGCGGCCGTGTCCTCGGCATCACAGCAGTTGGCAAAGATTTAAAAGAGGCCCGTAAGAAGGCGTATGCTGCTACAGAATGGGTTGACTTCAGGAATAAGTATATGAGACATGACATAGGTCATGCTATAGACGAAGTCTGATACGACTTATAGGAGATTTTTTCATGGATTTACCACACGACCCGGCCATGCTCCTCTCCATCGTGAATATGCAGCTGCGGGACAAGGAACCGAATCTCGCAATGCTGGCAGGCAAGTTCGGGACTACAGAGGACGAGATAAAGAAGAGGCTTGCCACGATAGGCTATGAGTATGATCCTAAAGTGAACCAGTTTGTCTGAAGGAAAGTAAATGGCAGTAATAGATGATGTCAGGGAGCAGTGGAATAAGCAGAAGGGTACCTCAGTAAAGCACAGGATAGCGTATTTCATGCACTATTACCTGATCTGGGTCATAGTCATAGCAGCTATAGTTGCTTTCTTTACATATCTGATACACCAGGCGGTGACAAAGAAGCCTACGGCGTATATGGCGGAATTCATAAATACCGGAGCCACATCCGATTCCGTATCTGATGATCTGTCGAAGCATATTGCGAGGGCAGCCGGTATAGATACAGATAAGGAAAAGATAGAGATAATAACATCACGGACGCTTACCCCGGGTGGTCTGCAGGATCAGTCAGATGTAGGGAATAACACATCGATAAGCGCAGAGATGATGAAGGCGAGTCTCGATGCGATGGTCTGTGATGAGTGGAATTTCTATTACTATGTGGAGATGGCAAGCTTTCAGGATCTTCGTAAGGTGCTGTCTGCGGACGAGCTTTCAGGGTATAAGGATGATCTGTACTATGTGGATCTGACAGAGATAAAGAAGATCCAGGAAGAGACCCAGAAGCCGGACTATGATGGCACGGCACTCGAGGAGAAGCCTGCTGATGCAAGGGCATCAGAGTCCTATGAGAATTTTGTAAAGCCTGATCCTTCAGGAATGGATGATCCCGTACCGGTTGGCATCATTCTTTCTGACAGCAGCTATCTGAAGAAAAACAAGCTGTACCCGGATGCAGTTCCGGTATTCGGCTTTGTTAATAACAGCAAGCATATTGATACATCTAAGCAGCTTCTTGAATTTCTTATGAAGTGATTGGTAATGGAGGAGTATAATGCTTGAATTTCTATACACGCCGGGCAGATATAATCTGAATTTCAACATCTGCGCGATACTGATGGATCTACTGATCCTGTTCTTTTTTCTGAGCAGGAAGAGAGCAAGGGATTACCGGACGAGTCTGTTCGTGTGGCTGATGGTATTACTTATCATATCAGCGGCGGCACAGAATGCCAATGCACTAATAAGGAATGGACTGTGGGATGCATCGAATCCGGTTAGAACACTTGTCACTGTCATAGCCCATTATTTTCACAATTCATTATCGTTTCTTCTGACTCTGTACCTGCTGGAGATTCTCGAGAACTTCCGCAATGTGAGACGGAGGGACTTCTGCTTTATCGCCATACCGCAGGTGGCCCTGAGTGTATTTGAGCTCATTCCGCCGCTGCGCAGTCTCATTTATTATTATGATGCGGCAGGAGTATATCATCATGGGCCGGCGTATAATGTGGTCTATTATGGCATAATCATTGCATACCTCATTATCGGTACATGCATACTTTTATGTGACTGGAATTATTTTGCGCAGAGGGATCTGAGATATGTGATCTATGTTACGGCGGGGTTCGTGCTGTCGATGATGGTATCGTGGATTGACCCATATCTGCGGGTCACTTTATTCCTTCAGTCGCTGTGTATGCTCGGAGTCTATGTCAATATAGAAAATGACAGGGAGACCTTCGAGGAGGGCACCTCTCTCATGAGCAGGAACGCTCTGATGAGAGAGACGAAGATTCTTTTCGAGGGAACTGATTATACCTCATACATCATTTCTGTGCGTATCAGGAAGAATGATCTGTACGAGGTCATGATGGGTGAGGATATCACGAGCGGACTTATCAGAACCATCAATTCATGGATGTCACAGCTGTCGGCGGACAGAGTTCATGTATATCATCTTTCCAAGCTGACCTTTGCGGTTATGATGTTCAACAGCACCGAGGAAAAGGCACAGGCGATGGCGGAGATGATCCTGAACCGCTTCAACCGCGAGTGGGAGTACAAGGATACTCCGGCAGTATATTCGGCACAGGTGCTTATAGGCTCGGTGCCATATGATATCAGCCGTTCCGAGCAGATGCTCGTATTTGCAGACAGAGGCTTTGATGCGAATCTTCCTACCGACAGAGTTCTGTACGCAGACGAGGTCATGAAGGCTGATGCGAGACGAGCAGTGGTTGAGGTCGCAGTAAACAGGGCTCTGGTAAAGAATACCTTTGAAGTATTCTATCAGCCGATCCTCGATACCTCGACAGGTCGGATACATTCCTGCGAGGCACTTGTCAGGATGAAGGATAAGGGTCTGGGATATGTCTCCCCGGAGGAATTTATAAAGATTGCTGAGCAGGCAGGTATGGTAGGAAAGATCGGTGAGATCGTATTCGAGAAGGTCGCTAAATTTATTTCAGAGAAAAAGCCACAGGACCTCGGAATCGAATTCATCGAGGTCAATCTGTCGACAATACAGTGCATGGATACGGATCTGCCTGACCGCTTTGCGGAGATATTGAAGCACTACGGAGTATCGACCAACCAGATCAATCTCGAGATCACCGAGTCGGCAGTCATAAGCAGTGAGTCCACAATGGACAAGGTGCTTAACCGACTGCTGCAGATGGGATTCTCATTTTCTCTTGATGATTTCGGAACAGGCAGTTCCAATTATTCATATATCATGAAGTACCCGTTCAGCATCATCAAGGTAGACAGGAGCGTCCTGTGGAATTCCTTCAGGAATCATGATAATGAGGTTCTGTTCAATAATATGATAGAGCTGATCCACGGACTGAGGAAAGAGGCAGTAGTCGAGGGCGTAGAGACAGAGAACCAGAGGAACAGGCTCATTAAGGCTGGTGTCAGGTATCTGCAGGGATATTTCTATTCGAAGCCTGTACCAGAGGAGGCATTTCTTGATTATGTCAGGAGATTCAACGGTGCTTCTTTATAAATAGATCCGGAAATGTTATAATAGTAGGAAATATTTAAGAAAGAAGGCTTTATTTTGACAAAGATCATTCCCGGGGAGAAATACAGGGACAGAAGCGGTAATCTGTATCAGGTACTTTGTACGGCACTTTCACTTGAGAATGAGAGAAATGTAGTCATTGTACAGCAGCTGTTTGGTGATTTTCTCAGGATGTCGCTACCACAGGACAGATTTGACAGTATATTTACGAATGTGGATGTAATGGTGACCAGACCTCCTGAGAGGGAAAAGGCCATCGAATCAGCGGAGAAGGCACTTGTAGAAAAGGTACAGTCAGAGGCTCCTGCATCAGAGAAGCCTGCTGCTTGCGAGGATAATACTGATCCTCAGATGAGCGATATGCTTGCTTTCCTTGATACGGATGATTTCGAAGAGAGGTTCAGGATAGCGAAGAGAATGGCAGAGCAGTCGGAGATCGATGATACTGTACTGGATAATATGGCAGCGTCACTTGATTTCATCATAGATGACGGACCGCTGGACAGGCGTATAGACGAGCTGCTCCACTGTATAGGCACGAGAAAGAGATTCGAGACGACCAGACTGCGGGGCGATTAAATGTCAGCAGGCAGGCCGTACTTCGACAGGTCGCTGTTGGAGAAGCCGTGGATACCGGTCAGATCCTTACCAAACCAGCCAGGGACTATGTAGCTGTTCGCACTTTCTTCTGAATCGAATTCCACCTCTGCATAGCACAGGGAATCGAATTCTCCGTGAAAGATATCAAGCTCTATCACGAGATCCCTTCCCGATGTGGCATCCTTGGCATTTGCAGGGATCAGGTATCTGGTCTTGTCGATCAGATGACCGTCACATTTGGTGAAGAGCTTCTCACCGGCGGCTTCAGGAAGGGTGATATTTATCTCTTCTCTTGAGAGAGAGCCCCTGCCCTTGTATGTGAGGATGTAGTCTTCATTCTCCTTCCTGATACGGAGGGCAGGCGAGTGAAGTATATACCCCTGCCTTATCTCCTTTGATGGGAATCCAGAAATGTCGAACGGGATCTGATTTCTGTAAATACGGAATTTGCGTTCAATTTCCATAATGATGCCTCGGTTTTCTACATACTATGAAGTGCCCGTGAGGGGTGCTTCCTACTTACAACTTTGAACCTATTATATAGAAAGGAAACATGTATGTCAAAAGTAGCAATCATGATAGCTGATGGCTGTGAAGAGTGCGAAGCGCTCACACAGGTAGATCTGCTGCGCCGTGCAGGAATAGATATCGACATGGTATCCATTTCTGATTCAAGACAGGTGACAAGCGCGAGAAATATCACCTTTATCTGTGACAGGGTAATGAAGGATTTCGATGAGGATGCATATGACGGCCTGATCCTTCCAGGAGGAATGCCAGGTACGAATCACCTGAAGGAAGATTCCAAAGTCATAGCACTTGTGAAGAAATATGCAAAAGAAGGCAAGCTGGTAGCAGCAATCTGCGCAGCACCTACAGTCCTGGGATTCGCAGGAGTGCTCAAGGGTAAAAACGCCACCTGCTATCCTGGAATGGAAAGCGGGCTTACGGGAGCAGCAAAGAAGACGGATGAGGTAGTAAAGGACGGTAATATCATCACAAGCCGCGGCCTTGGAACTGCATTACCATTCGGCGGAGCCATAATCGAGTACTTCCTCGGGAAGGAAAAGGCTAAGCAGATCCTTGATTCTGTAGTATATAAAGCTTGATATTTTTGAAACCCTGTGATAGAATGTCTATTTGTTGCACGGGGTTTTCATGACTCTATGCATATTTTATCCAGGAGGAAATAAAACAAAATGAGCGTAAAGGTAGAACAACTCGACACAAAGAATATGTCAAAGATGACGGTGACAGTCGATGCAAAGGAACTCGACAGTGCCATTAAGAAGGCATATGACCGCACAAAGAACAGAATCTCCATCAGAGGATTCCGTAAGGGTCATGTACCAATGAAGGTGGTTGAGCAGATTTACGGAGACGACGTCTTCTATGAGGATGCAGCCAATATCCTGATCAATCAGGAGTATCCGAAGGCATACGACGAGAGCGGCCTTGATATAGTATCTTCTCCGAAGATCGATATTGTTCAGATCGAGCAAGGCAAGGATTTTATTTTTACAGCAGAGGTAGCTACGAAGCCTGAGGTCACACTCGGAAAGTATGACGGCGTTACGGTTACCAAGATCGATACCTCAGTATCAGATGATGAGGTGGACAAGCAGGTACAGGCAGAGCTCGAGAAGAATGCCCGTACAGTGACAAAGGACGGAGCAGCTGAGAATGGCGATACAGCCGTTATCGACTTTGACGGCAGCGTTGACGGAGAGCATTTCGAGGGCGGCAAGAGCGAGAACTACTCACTCGAGCTTGGCTCACATACATTCATCGACAATTTCGAGGATCAGATCGTAGGACACAAGGCCGGAGATGAGTTCGATGTAAATGTGACCTTCCCTGAGGACTATCAGGAGAAGAGCCTTGCAGGAAAGCCTGCAGTATTTGCCATCAAGGTCAAGGAAATAAAGAGCAAGGAAGTACCTGCCCTCGATGAGGAGTACGTTCAGGATACTACTTCATTCGATACAGTTGACGAGTACAAGGCAGATGTAAAGAAGAAGCTTGAGGAGTCAAAGGAAAATGAGGCAAAGCGCACCAAGGAGGATGAGGCTCTGACGAAGATCGTCGAGAAGTCAGAGATGGATATCCCTGATGCAATGGTAGATACCCAGGTGAATAATATCATCAATGATTATTCGAGAAATCTCGCGCAGAGCGGACTCTCTTTCCAGCAGTATCTCCAGTTCACAGGAATGACAATCGATAAGTTCCGCGAGCAGACCAGACCAGAGGCTGTCAAGAGGATCAAGACATCACTCTGCCTGGAGGCGATCGCAGCTGCAGAGAATCTCGAGGCTACTGATGAGGATATCGATAAGCGTATCGAGGACATGGCAAAGCAGTACAATATGAAGGCTGAGGACCTGAAGGCCAATGTCCAGGATGACGAGATGGACAGCTTCAAGGAGCAGATTAAGATGGAGAAGGCTATCGACTTCGTCATGGATCATGTGAAGGAAAGAGCCAAGAGAAAGTCCACAAAGAAGACAGAGGACAAGGAAGCTGATAAGGAAGAGGCTTCAAAGGAAGAACAATAATATAGCTAAAGGAGGCAGATCTTATGGCATCAATGCCTTACGTAGTAGAGCAGAATTCAAGAGGTGAGAGATCTTATGATATTTACTCCCGGCTGCTTAAGGACAGGATTATTTTCTTAGGTGAAGAGGTAAATGAGACCACGGCATCACTCGTGGTAGCTCAGCTTCTTTTCCTGGAGTCAGAGGATCCTAATAAGGATATCCATCTCTATATCAATTCACCGGGCGGAATGGTGACAGCAGGATTTGCCATCTATGATACAATGCAGTATATCAAGTGCGATGTATCTACTATCTGTGTGGGACTTGCTGCATCAATGGGAGCCTTCCTTCTTGCGGGCGGAGCCAAGGGCAAGAGAATGGCACTGCCTAATGCGGAGATCATGATCCATCAGCCGTCAGGCGGAACCAAGGGTCAGGCTACGGAGATCGAGATCGTAGCAGAGAATATCCTGAAGACAAAGAAGAAATTAAACGAGATCCTCGCTGCTAATACAGGCAAGTCAGTAGAGCAGGTTACTGCAGATACAGACCGTGATCATTATATGTCAGCAGAGGAAGCCCTCGATTATGGTCTTATAGACAAAGTCATCACCAACCGTGAGGAGTAATAATGGCAGGAAGAAAGTACGTTAACGACATACACTGCTCATTCTGCGGAAGAAGCCAGAATGAGGTAAGGAAGCTGATAGAGGGACCGAATGGTACCTATATCTGCGATGAGTGTGTCGATATCTGCTCAGAGATCATTGACGAGGAGTTCAATGACGATGTCAAGGCTCCGTTCAGAAGCATTGACAATGCAGACAGCCTGGAGATAAATCTCCAGAAGCCGAAGGAACTCAAGGCATTCCTTGACCAGTATGTCATAGGTCAGGATGAGGCAAAGAAGGTTCTTTCGGTAGCGGTATATAATCACTACAAGAGAATCCTTTCCGGCAAGAAGACGGATGTAGAGCTTCAGAAGAGTAATGTCCTGATGCTCGGACCTACCGGATCAGGTAAGACACTTCTTGCGCAGACGCTTGCGAGAATCCTCGGTGTTCCTTTTGCGATAGCAGATGCCACCACTCTCACAGAGGCCGGATATGTCGGCGAGGATGTAGAGAATATTCTGCTGAAGCTGATACAGGCTGCTGATTACAATGTACCGCGTGCAGAGCTCGGTATTGTGTATATCGATGAGATCGACAAGATCACAAAGAAGAGCGAGAATGTATCGATCACCCGTGATGTATCAGGTGAAGGAGTACAGCAGGCTCTGCTGAAGATTCTCGAGGGAACCAATGCGTCAGTACCTCCACAGGGAGGCAGGAAGCATCCCCAGCAGGAGCTGATCCAGATCAATACGACAAATATCCTCTTTATCTGTGGAGGAGCATTCGAGGGTCTGGACAAGATCATAGAATCAAGACTCGATACCAGACGTATAGGCTTCGCTACGAACCCGTCAGATACATCGAATGAGGAGAAGAGCGTGAGCGAGCTTCTGAAGCTTGCACTTCCTCAGGATTTCGTGAAGTATGGCCTGATCCCTGAGTTTATCGGGCGTGTGCCTATCAACGTATCACTCGATCTCCTGACAGAGGATGACCTCGTACGAATCCTTACAGAGCCGAAGAACGCTCTTGTGAAGCAGTATCAGGCACTTTTCTCAATGGATGGAGTTGATCTTCGTTTCGAGGATGACGCCATCAGAGAGATTGCCAGGAAGTCTCTCGAGAGAAAGACAGGTGCCAGAGGACTTCGCGCCATCATGGAGAACGTCATGATGGATTATATGTATGAGATTCCGTCAGATGATGACATGAAGGAGCTGGCGATTACGAAGGAGATAGTAGATTCCCATCTTCTGCTCGATGACAGCGGGGAAAAGGGTGAGAAGGTGGTACCTCTCGAGGATAAGAAGAGCGATAAAGAGAGCGCATGAATATAAAGACCGTTGAATTAGAGACAGTCTGTGGAATAACAAGTACCCTGCCGGTGAATGCCCATCCTGAGGTGGCGTTTGCCGGCCGTTCTAATGCAGGGAAATCAAGCCTGATCAACTGCCTTATGAACCGGGCTAAGCTTGCCCGTACCTCATCGAAGCCGGGCAAGACGCAGACCATTAACTACTACAATATCAATGACGAGATCTATCTTGTGGATCTGCCTGGATATGGCTACGCAAAGACAAGCCGCGAGACAGCCCAGCAATGGGGCCGGATGATAGAAAAGTATCTGACCTCATCTGAGCAGCTTGCGGCTGTTTTTCTGCTTGTTGATATCCGCCATGCGCCGACGAAGCAGGATCTTCAGATGATAGATTATCTCGCATATCTGGGATTAGAGACTGTGATCATTGCGACCAAGGCTGACAAGCTGAAGCGGTCGCAGGTTCCGCATGCACTGAGGGTCATTACGGATTCCATTCATCAGAATACACGTGCGGACGATCCGATCATCCTTCCGTTTTCATCTGTGACTAAGGAAGGCAGGGAAGATATACTGGACCTCATGGATCAGGTCGTGGAGAACTCACACCAGTGAGTTTATAATGATTTTATATTGATTTTTCCCTGACAGAATGGTACAATATTTTTAATGATTTTGGGACGTGTAGGAGACTGATATAGTGGAATTAAAGGATGAACTGAATAGTTTATATAAGAAAATATCACACGCCCTGTTTATATACGGTGATAGCGGGAAGAATGATATGCCGCTGACACCCAATGAACAGAGGAGCATGGATATTATAATGGATCTGTGCGAGGAGGACGCTGAGGGACCTACAGTCCGTGAATTTCAGAAAAAGGCCGGGATTTCCGCGCCTAATGCAGCGTACCGTGTGAAGAAGCTTATAGATGGGAAATACCTGAAGAAGTATCAGGACCACAAGGATCAGCGCAAGTTCCATCTGCGTCCGACAGCCAGGTATGAGTCCTATGCAGGTCACAGGAATAATATTTTTTTCGAGGAGCTGGCAAGGCTTATAGACCAGGAGTTCACTGAAGAGGATTGCAATAAGCTTGAGAAAATGCTTTCAGCAATAGAAGAACAGATCAGGAAATTGGAAGACACAGGAAAAGGGGGCATCCAGGATGGCACAGACGAAGGAAAAGCAGAATAGTAAGGACAGGATTGGAGTACTTCTTTATGGAAGTCCGAAGGGAGATTTCTTCAATTCAGTCATTGAGGGAATCAATCGGGCAGTCCTGTCAGTGAAGTCGGAACCGCAGCTTGATGTGAGATTTTCTCCGATGAATGTGGCTGATCAGGTGCAGATGCTTGACGACATGACGAAGAAGCCACTGAAGGGTCTGATCATTTCACCGATAGATGATGTGAGCGTAGCAAAGAGGCTAAAGGCCCTTTCAGATAAAGGAATCTCGGTAGTCACGGTAGATACGGATATTGCGGATTCCGGCAGGATCGCCTATGTGGGTACAGATCCATACAAGGCAGGAAGGGTCGCGGCATCGCAGATGTGTCTGCTGTGTGAGCCGAAGACAGAGATCGGGATAGTCACCGGATTTCATGGTATCAGGGGGCATGAGGAGAGGATCAGAGGCTTCCAGGATTACCTGCTAAATGACAGTAAGGGACTCACAGTGGAATGTATCGGAGAGTGCCGCGATGACGATTATAAGGCATACGAGCTGGTGCAGAAGATGCAGTCTGATCATCCGGGCATTTCAGCATTTTTCTTTGCTACCACGGGTGGCATATACGGTGGATGCAAGGGAATCTGGCAGATGACTACCAGGTTGTCATTCCATGTGGTGACATTTGATGTGTTCGATGCCACGAGGGAGTTCATGCAGAAGGGACTCATAGATTCATCGGTATATCAGAATCCAAAGCATCAGGGAGCACTTGCACTGAGGATACTCGCCAGGAAGATTTACGAAGGCAAGGATCCTGAGAAGGAGATAAATCTTTCAGAACTTTCTCTAAAGACAGCAGAATGCCTTTATTTATGAGTTATATTTTTCAGAAAGCTGCTGTTCACTCATGAACCAGACCATGGTAATGGCGGTTTCTGAGTGATCCAGCGGTAAATTTTTTCTTAATAAGTGTTGACATGTTTACATTAAAAAAATAAAATAAGAAGGTAGCTTACAGTAAGTATTAAGCGGATTTTCATGATGCTAATGCGTCAGAGAGGAGTTATAAATGTTCGGAAAGAAAAAAGCAAAGGAACAGGAGCAGGTCGAGGTAAAAGAGCAGATAGATATTACTAAAGAGCTTCAGCCTGTACTTGATAGCGGTAATTATATCCTCGAGCAGAAGAACAAGCTTCAGCAGGAGGAACTTGACACAACTAATTCTCTTGGAGAGATCAAGGATTCATTCGATGCCGTAGAGCAGAGATCAGATGAGGTCACAAGTTCAATGGAGCAGTTCAATGAGCGCTTCAAGGAAGTGACATCTGTTACAGAGAATTTCGAGAAGATCATCAAGAAGATGCTCACCACAGCTGATGAGACTCATACGAATATGAACAATGTCCGTGAGTCATCTGCATCAGTCAATGATACGATCTCTACTGTTGAGGAGGTATTCAAGGAGTTCCAGAGCAGCTTCGACGAGATCCTCGAGAAGGTCAATGCGATCAATGGCATCGCCAACCAGACTAATCTCCTCGCGCTCAATGCTTCGATCGAGGCAGCAAGAGCCGGAGAAAGTGGAAGAGGCTTCGCGGTCGTAGCTGATCAGGTCAATGAGCTTTCGAGCAATATCAAGACCCTTGTCGCATCTATCGGAGAGTCAATGGAGAAGCTGAATCAGAATAATAACAAGCTGATGAATTCCATCAACGATACACGTACAGCTATCCAGGATTCAATGACCCATATCAATGAGACAGAGGCAGTCGTTGATTCCATCAAGTCAGTAGCAGGTGAGATCGAAGAGGGCAATACCAATATGGTAGGCGTGATCGATAGGTGCTCTGAGGATATGAATAATCTCCAGTCCACAATGGAGGCCTCAAAACCTTATTATCAGACCGTTTCAGACCATATTGATACACTTAGCACCAATATATCAAAGAAGAGCCTGATCTTCGAGGATATGACGAACACCCTCGAGCAGTTCCCGGCTCTCGTATCAAAGGTAGAAGACAGATTCAGGAATCAGTGATCTGTCACAAAGGAGATTTTTCAAAATGAGAAAAGTAGAAGATTATGTACGTACCATCCCTGATTTCCCTGAGAAGGGAATCATGTTCCGTGATATTACGACGGTTCTGAAGGACCCGGACGGATTCGAGCTTGCTATCGATGAGATGCAGCAGTTCCTCGAGGGACTCGATTTCGATGTCATTGCGGGCACTGAGTCAAGAGGCTTTATTTTCGGAACTCCGATCGCGTACAATCTTCATAAGCCATTCGTCCTGATCAGGAAGAAGGGCAAGCTTCCGGCAGAGACAGTAGAGCAGACATACGATCTTGAGTACGGCACAGCCACCATCGAGATGCACAAGGATTCTATACAGCCGGGACAGAAGGTAGTGCTTGTAGATGATCTGATCGCTACAGGCGGTACCATAGAGGCAGCAGCAAAGCTTGTAGAGAAGCTTGGCGGTAAGGTAGTAAAGATGATCTTCCTTATGGAGCTTGCAGGACTCAAGGGTCGTGAACGTCTGAAGGATTATGACATCGATGCCGTGATCACTTACCCTGGTAAATGACCGGAAGCTGCAATTCATATTAGAAATAATTAAGGGAGGAGATAGATTGAAAAAGATATCTCTGGTTATTATGGCTGCCGGTATCGGATCGCGGTATGGAGAAGGTATAAAGCAGCTTGCATCAGTTGGAGAGAATGGGAATATAATCATGGATTACTCAGTCCATGATGCAATTGAGGCCGGATTCAATGAGATAATCTTCGTGACCCGCAAGGAGATAGAAGATGATTTCATGAAGATCATAGGCCGACGTATAGAAGCTATATGCAATCAGCATAATGTAGGAGTATATTATGTGAATCAGAGCCTCTACAATCTACCTGATGGATTCTCAGTACCGGAGGGACGCACGAAGCCGTGGGGCACAGGAAAGGCAGTTCTTTCGGGGGCCAGTCTTCTCGATCATTCATTTGCAGTGATCAATGCAGATGACTACTATGGCAAGAAAGCCTTCGTAAGTATAGCGGATTTTCTTCGTTCATCTGATACACCGAATGAGTACTGCATGGCAGGCTTCAGACTCGGTAATACACTCAGTGATAATGGAACAGTTACCCGCGGGGTCTGTCAGCAGACTGATGACGGATGCCTGAGCGGGATCGAGGAGATACATGATATCACCAGGAATCCCGATGGCTCAGCCTCATCACCAGCTGGTGACCTGCCAGCGGATTCACTTGTATCAATGAATATGTGGGGCTTCAAGGATGGTTTTGTGAGCCTGCTCGAGGAAGGCTTCAGGAAGTTCCTTGTGAGACTTCTTTCGAGAAGGATCGGAGACCCTATGAATGACGAGTTCCTGATCCCTGTATTTGTAGAGGATCTGCTGAGGCAGAAGAAGGTAAGGGTGAGGGTTCTGCCGTCTGATGACCAGTGGTATGGTATCACCTACAAGGAGGATATCCCATCAGTCAGGAAGGCATTTGCAGATATGACAGCAAAAGGCCTGTACAGGAGTGACCTGTATTCAGACCTTCAGTGATTCATAATAGAGAAATGATATCAGAAAGGCTTGGCGCTACGGCGTAAAGCCTTTTTTTTAGCTCCGGATCCGGCTCCGTAAGGTCAGGAACCATGACTGTATTCATCCCGGCATTGATTGCAGAGGTGCATCCGTTCGGAGAATCCTCAACAGCGAGGCACTCTGATGGGAGCAGACCTATACGTGATGCTGCCAGCAGATACGGGTCAGGGTGTGGCTTGCCACGCTTTGCTTCGTGTGCGCTTACTACATCATCGAAATATGGCAGGAGGCCTGCATCAGCGAGTCTCTTCCTGGCTGACCTGAGATTGGTGGCGGTGACGACTACGGCCCTGATGCCCTTTTTATGGCAGGCATCCAGGATCTCATTAATCCCAGGCTTCAGGGGTATCTCATGACCGCTCAGATAATCACGCACATGCTCTGCGACAGCCTTATGCAGCGTGTCATAATCCACACTTCCATGATGACGTTCCTCCATAAGCTTCGCCGAATCTTCATGATTCAGGGATCTGAGATCGAGCGAATCCTGATAGGTGAAGTCATTCATGCCGAGCTTTCTCGCACATGAATTCCAGAAGTGATTATATATTCTCTCAGTGTCTGTGATCGTGCCGTCCATATCGAAGAGGACGGCCTTCCATTTATTGCTTGTGTTCTCTGGCATAATTCTCTACGTATTTCCTGATGTGTTCTGACATTTCATTTGCAGCCGGTGACATGAAGTCATCGGAAAGGGTGATGATCCCGAGCTTTCTGTAATGGCGCGGATAGAGAGGGTAGATCTCTACATCCTTCGGCGGATTGATAAGCCCGAGACGCGGCATCAGGAGCAGTCCTGTCTGGGCCTCCACCATTGCTATAGCCGACTGGTCATCCAGGATGTGACAGTTTGCACGGATCTGGAGATTGTACTCATCGAGGTATCTGATGATATCGATATCGCAGCTGTCCTGCTGGATGACAAAGGGCTGGTCCTTCAGATCTTCCGGTGTGATGGACTTCGTCGACTCAGGCATATATCCCCTGGGCACGACGGCCACGAGGTCATCCTCCATGAGTTCTGTAAAGGGAAGGCCGTCGGAGGCTGCCTCTGATACGATACCGAGGTCGATGGTTCCGTTCCTGACCCACTCCACGACATCATTGTAAGAGCCCTGATAGATCTCTACAGTGATCTGTGGATGCTCTTCGCCGAAGCTCCTGATGATGTCAGGAATCCATGCCAGACATACTGAATTGATGCAGCCGATATTTACCTTTCCTGTGCCAAGACCCTTCATCTGGGCAACAGCCTGCTTCAGCGCATCCTCTGAGGCCACTATCTTCTGGATGTATGGATTGATTTCCTCGCCGGCGCTTGACAGCCTGACGCCATTCTTGCTCCTGATGAAAAGCGGGAAGCCGATCTCCTCCTCCATCGATGAGATGGAGTGGCTGATGGCACTGGGCGTTAGATGCAGAATCTGCGCGGCCTTCGCGAAGGATCCCTGCTCCAGTATAGTCTGGAATATTTCGTATGATAATAGTGTCATGATCTTTTCCTTTTTCCTGATGTGTAGTGAATTATTTTCATTGATTCAATGAAAAAGTTGAACTTTACTATACGACCATATTCTAGTACAATAAATAAGAACAGTCAATGTTAAGTAATCTTTTTTCTTTTTCCAACCTGACCCGTGGCAGCACGGGTCTTTTTTTCGCGTATTAATTGAGCCATGCAAAAAGACAGCACATGTGATGAGGTGAGTTTGCTCACATATCATTCACATATGCTGCCTTTTTATAGCGCGAAAGCGCGAATGAGTAGCCACGAAGTGGCTGCGAATGCATCGCGAAACTATTTGTCAAATACAATGAAAAGCTTTATAATGGTTGAAATAGTTATGAATACGGAAGGTGTTTAATGAGCACATTAGAGAATGAAGAGGTAAACCAGCTGGTGACGAAGGTCCTTTCTGACTATGGAAAGGGACGTGACATCGACAAGATGGCGCTTTTCAACCAGCCTGATGTAGAGAAGATAAAGCAGATCACGAACAAGCTGATAAGGCTGGTGTTCCCGGGATATTACAGAGACCAGGTTTACAAGAGCTACAATCTGGAGGGAAATCTGACAGTCCTCATAGAGGATGTCCTGTACAATCTGAGCAAGCAGATAGAGATAGTGCTCTGCTATGATGAGATCAGCAGGAGACAGGAGGCAGGAGACAGCTCGGGCCTCTCACCGGAGGAGGAGATCAAGTTCAAGGATCAGGCATACTGCCTGGCACTTACCTTCTGCAACAGGATTCCGGAGATCAGGGATTATGTACAGACTGATCTGGAGGCTACATTCCAGGGCGATCCTGCAGCAAGCAGTCTTGATGATATCATCCTTTCATATCCGGGAATACGTGCCACGACGATCAACCGTCTGGCGCATGCGCTGTTCCAGCTGAATGTACCGCTGATCCCGCGAATGATGACGGAGTATGCCCATTCTATCACGGGAATCGACATTCATCCGGGTGCCACGATTGGCAGATATTTCTGCCTCGATCATGGTACAGGTGTAGTAGTAGGATCTACAACCATCATCGGAGACCACGTGAAGGTATATCAGGGCGTCACTATAGGAGCCCTGTCTACTGCAGCCGGACAGGCACTTCATGGGGTGAAGCGTCATCCGACCATTGAGGACAATGTGACCATATATTCAGGAGCCTCCATACTGGGCGGGCAGACGATCATCGGAGAGGGCTCGGTGATCGGATCAAATGCCTTCATCACGAAGTCAGTACCTGCAGGCACGAGAGTGACTATCAGGAACCAGGAGCTGGTCCTGAAGGATAAGAATGGTACTATTATAGAAAAGAACGATCTCGACCAGTCGGATGCATGGTTCTATGTAATATAGAAAGGTTGCATTAAGGACCGGAATCGGTTATAATTTTAATGAAATGTTTATTTTTGGGGCTATAAGGAAAAGGGAATGACATCTAATGCCTAGACAGAGATTAAAGATAGGTGATCTCCTGCTGAATGCGGGAGTCATCACTGAAGACCAGCTGAAAGCAGCGCTGGATTATTCAAAAAAGGAGAGACAGGAGGGGCGTTCAAAGAGGCTCGGAGACTGTCTGAAGGAGCTCGGCTTCGTCGATGACAAGGCAGTAGCCAAGGCCCTTGCGAGCCAGCTGAATTATCAGATCGTGGATCTGAATGGATTTGCCCTGTCAGAGCAGATGCAGAAGCTGGTATCAGGTAAGGTCCTGAGGAAGCATTCAGTGCTGCCGCTCGGGTATGACCCCAAGGATCCGCAGGCAATTTTTCTTGCAATGGCTGATCCTCTCGATATTGAGGCAATTGAGGATATCGAGATCGTCACCGGATGCAGGGTCGAGCCTCTGATAGCTACGCAGCAGGATATTCAGGCTATCCTCGACAGATACTACGGCTCTGAGGAGGCCATGAGTGCAGCCCAGAAGTTCACCCAGCAGCACAAGAAGAGAGTCCAGGCAGAGGAGGAGCAGCAACAGGGGGCGGAGAACGAGCTTGCGAACGCACCTATCGTACAGCTGCTTCGTTCCATAGTCGAGCAGGCCGTCAGGTCCAGGGCATCGGATATTCATATAGATGCACTCGAGAGGCAGGTCAGGATACGTTTCAGGATAGATGGTGTGCTCGTCGAGAAGATGATGTATGACATCAGTATCCTGCCGGCACTTTCCACCCGTATCAAGATAGTTTCGGGACTCGATATAGCAGAGAAGCGTAAGCCGCAGTCAGGCCGTATGACGGCTGTCGTGGATGATATAGAGTACGATATCCGTGTCGAGGTTCTGCCTACGGTATATGGCGAGAAAACGGTTATGCGACTCACCAGAGCGAATGCACTCACGAGGGCAAAGTCAGAGCTTGGTATCCAGCCGTATGAGATGGAGAAGTTCGACAGGATACTGAAGCATCCAAATGGTATCATCCTCGTCACAGGTCCTACCGGTTCAGGTAAGTCAACCACACTTTATACCGCTCTTTCAGAGCTGAATACCCCTGAGGTAAATATCCTCACAGTCGAGGACCCTGTAGAGGCAAATGTCCCTGGTATCAATCAGGTACAGGTGAATACCAAGGCTGGCCTCACCTTTGCATCGGCACTTCGCTCCTTCCTGCGACAGGACCCGGATATCATAATGGTAGGAGAGATCCGAGACTCAGAGACCGCGCAGATCGCTGTACAGGCATCTATCACCGGACATCTGGTTGTAAGTACCATTCATACGAACAGCTCTGCAGCTACAGTCACACGACTCGAGGACATGGGCATAGAGCCTTACCTCATTGCAGATTCGGTGACCGGCATCATTGCCCAGCGACTCGTGAGACGTCTGTGTCCGAACTGCAAGGAGACCAGGCAGGCGACTGAGATAGAATCGAAGCTGCTGCATAGAGATCCGAAGAACCCACCGAAGATCTGTGTGCCTCATCCGGGCGGCTGTCCGAAGTGCGGGAGTACCGGCTACTATGGCCGAATAGGTATCTATGAGGTCATGGAGATGACCTCCAGGCTGAAGAGGATCGTATCAAAGGGCCTTGGCACTGATGAGCTTGAGGCTGAGGCGAAGAAGGAGGGTCTGCGTACCCTTAGAGACAATGCAGAGGCATACGTGCTTCAGGGCATCACGTCCGTAGATGAGATGCTGAAGGTCGCTACCATTGAGAGCGATGATCTGGAATAATGAAGAGAAAGGGAATCAGAAATGATCACAGAATTTGATGAACTCGTAGAAAAAGCAAAAGAGGTAAATGCATCCGATATCCATATCGGAGTAGGGCAGGCTCCATGTCTGCGTATAGATGGACGTATCACTCCTCTAGGTGAAGAGAAGTATGGTCCGAGAGAGATGCTCGATGTGCTGAACAAGATGCTCACCGGTGAGCAGGCGAAGGAGCTGAAGGAGGTCGGAGAGCTCGATATGCCGTACTCTATTCCGGGTGTGGCCCGTCTCCGTATCAATGTCTACAGACAGCGTGGCACATACGCAGTAGCAGCCCGACTCCTGAATCCTTCCATCCCGAAGCCTTACGATCTCGGAATCCCTGATTCAGTCGTCAAGTGCTGTGACAAGAGAAGGGGACTCATCCTTTTCACTGGTCCTACAGGTTCCGGTAAGTCTACCTCACTCGCTTCACTTATAGACTATATTAATAGCAAGTACCCATACCACATCATCACCTTCGAGGACCCTGTCGAGTATCTCCACAGGCACAAGAAGTGCATAGTGCATCAGCGTGAGGTCGGTACTGATACCCATTCATACGCAGCCGCTCTTCGTGGCGCCCTCCGTGAGGATCCTGATGTAATCCTCGTAGGAGAGATGCGAGACCTTGATACCATTTCCCTTGCATGTACCGCTGCTGAGACCGGACATCTCGTGTTCTCGACCCTGCATACGGTAAGTGCCGTGGACACTGTAAACCGTATCATCGACGTATTCCCGCCTCACCAGCAGCAGCAGATCAGGACGCAGCTTGCTGATATCCTCGAGTGCGTGGTAGCCGAGCAGCTGCTCCCGAAGATCGAGGGCAAGGGCCGTGTCGGTGTATTCGAGGTCATGCTCGGTAATAACGCCATCAGGAACTACATCCGTGAGGGCAAGACCTTCCAGATCACCTCTACTATGCAGACCTCCCGTGCCCAGGGCATGATCACAATGGACGAGGCCCTGCAGCAGCTCTACAACAACGGCCAGATCTCGCGAGACACCGCCATCAGATTTGCCAAGGACAAGGTAGCGCAGGAAGCAAGGATCATGTAATAATAGCAGTAACAGAAGGAGACAGTTTTGTACAGAAAGGACAGCCGCGGAATATCAGCATACATCGGTTATATTGCAATCGATGTGATATCCTGCGAGCTGGCCTTTCTTTTTGCATTTCTGCTGAGACAGGGTGGGACACCGGTCACACTTTTCAGAGGATTGTTCTTCTCCGGACCGGCTGATTTCAATACAGATCTGTACAGGGATTTCTTTTTCGGAATAATAGTATTTACGATAATGAATGATGCACTGACTGACAGGAAGGATGATCCGGGAACACGGAGCTTCATCATAGAGATGAGACACGCATTTTTCCTGTCACTTGCGCTGACACTTGAGACGCTGGCCTTCCTGTTCGTGTTCAAGGTATCGGTAGTATTTTCACGACTTGTACTGTTTTATTTCCTTATACTGTCATTCGTGATCGTGCTTATGCTGCGCACAGTAGTGAAGAACATCCGGAGGAAGATTCTGGGAAAAGATGCATATCATCGCAGGCATATCCTGCTTCTGGTGAATCAGGAAGAGACATATGACTGTATTGAGAAATTCAGACGTGAGCAGCCGGATGTCAGGGTAAGCGGAATTATTTTTCTTAAAAATGTCAGCGGTGTCAGGGAGATAAACGGTATAGATGTGAAAGCCTGCGGACTCGCTGAAATCGGAGAATACCTGACAAAGCACTGGGTTGATGAAATTTATATATCATCATCATTCCGCAATGATGAAACAGTAGAAAAGCTTCTTGACATCACATCGGTGATGGGGATCACAACCCACAGGCAGATGTACTTTTCTGATTCTCATGTGAGTCAGAAAGCGGTGGAGACACTTGCAGGAGATACAGTGATCACTGAGTCTCTGAGGATCATAGATCCGGTACAGCTCTTTTTCAAGAGGTTACTTGATATCATGGGGTCTCTGATAGGGCTAGGGATCTGTGGAATTCTCATGATAGTAATAGTCATCCCTGGAATTCTCATAAATGATCCGGGTCCACTTTTCTACAGGCAGAAAAGAGTCGGGAAGAACGGCAGGGTATTTACTATGTATAAGTTCCGTTCCATGTATCGTGATGCAGATTTGCGTAAGCACAGACTCATGAATCAGAACGAGATGGATGGAGCGATGTTCAAGATAAAGGCAGATCCCCGTGTCATTGGCAGCGGATCTGACGGGAGCCATCATGGATACGGATGGTTTATCAGAAAGTATTCTATTGATGAATTCCCTCAGTTTCTGAATGTCTTCCTCGGGCAGATGTCGCTTGTAGGCACAAGGCCGCCTACGGTAGAGGAATGGCAGGAGTATGAGGCACACCACAGGGCAAGGCTTTCTGTGAGACCTGGAATAACAGGCGTCTGGCAGGTCAGCGGACGGAACAGGGTGAGTGACTTTGAGACGGTCGTGAAAATGGATCTGTCGTATATCAATAACTTCTCCATAGGAAATGATTTCAGGATTATCGCGAAGACACTGAGGCAGGTCATAAAGGGAGAAGGTGAGTAGGATGGATATTTCATCAGAGGATGAGATCGTAAGTGCAGAAAGGATACGCGTTCTCCATGTTGCAGAGCCTGCCGGCGGAGTAGACCGGTATCTGAGGACTCTTTTCAGATATACGGATAATGAGCGGATAGAGAATATCCTTGTCTGCTCACAGCATTATGCACCGGGAGACTATGAAGGGCTGTGTGATGTTGTAGAAAATGTCGATATGGCACATGAGATATCTCCTGCCGATGATATGAGATCCGTAGCAGCGATAAGGAAGCTGATACATAAGTACAGCCCTGATATAGTCTATGCACATTCGAGCAAGTCAGGTGCACTGCTTCGGATGGCGGACATGGGTATATCCAATAAGGTGATCTACAACCCACATGGATGGGCATTTGAGATGGATGTGCCTGATAAGAAGAAAAAAATGTACAGACAGATAGAGAGGATGCAGACTCCTTTTACAGACAGAGTGATATGCATCTCCCGCAGCGAAAGGAGAGCTGCCCTTCGTGAGAAGATCTGTACTGAATACAAGCTTTCTGTGGTATGGAACGGGATAGATACAGATGAAGTAAAAAAGGCAGTACCGGTGAGCCGTGAGGCTCTGGGAATCCCAGAGGATATCCCTGTAATAGGTATGGCAGGCAGGCTTGTGGAACAGAAGGCACCGGATGTATTTACAAGGGCGTGTGCTCTGATAAAGAGGAAAATTCCTTCAGCGTATTTCCTGATAGTAGGGGGAGGCAGACTGCGTCCGCAGATATCAGACATGATCATAAGGCTCGGCCTTACAGACTGCTGTCAGATCACGGGATGGGTAGATAATCCATACAGCTATATGAAGATATTTGATGTCGGAGTGCTTCTGTCCAGGTGGGAAGGATTCGGACTAGCAGTTCCTGAGATGATGTACTGTGGAGTACCAGTGGTGTCATCCTCCGTCGGAGGACTGAGGGAGATCATCGCAGATGGAAGAAACGGACTACTAGTGCCACCGGATGATCCGGAAAAGGCGGCAGATGCAGTTATCCGTATCCTTGACGACCAGGCACTTATGGATCATCTCCGAACAAATGGAAGAAGAACAGTATTAAGGAGATATGATGGTAGAAGGATGGCAGAGGAGATGGAGGAGATATATAGGGAAGTATTATGCTGACAAGTAAGGATATCGCCTGTGTGGTAGTACTATACAATCCTGATGAAACGATTGCCATGAATATCCGAAGCTATTCGAATGCTGTGGGCAGGCTGGTGCTTGTAGATAATTCATCAGAGAACCATTCAGAGATGCTTGAGGGGATGGATTATCTGCCGCTTATGGAGAATACGGGTATTGCGCATGCACTGAATGTGGGAATAGAGCATCTGTCAGAGGAATATATCATTACAATGGATCAGGACAGTCTGCTTTCATCAGATGTGGTGGAAGCATATCTGAAATTCCTGAATCATCATGATAGCAGTACTGTCGGTGCTATGACCTGCCAGTATGAAACAGACAGACATCATGCGAGGAAGAAAGGCGGCTTTGAAAATGTGAAGCTCTCAATGCAGTCAGGAACCCTTTTCAAAAGAAGCGTACTTCAGAAAACAGGAGCATTTGATGAGAGACTGTTTCTGGATGTAGTAGATTACGAATATTTTCTCAGAATGGAGCAGATGGGATTCAGACTTATCAGAATAAATGACGCAGTCCTTGAGCACCATCCTGCTGAGACACATGAGAAGCTCGGAATAAAGTATGGAGTCGCATCCCCGCTGCGGTATTACTATCAGGCTAGAAATCTGCTCTGGACAGCAGGGAAGTATCACTCGGCAGAACTGTACCGCAGACTGCTGATTAAGTGGGCGAAGATATTGCTGCTTTTCGATGATAAGAAAGAGTATCTCAGGATGTTCAGACAGGGAATACGGGATGCAAAGGAAGGGAGGCTTGGGAAATATGTGCAGGATCCTGACAGGAATAGTGACCTATAATCCTGATATCGGACGTCTGAAGCAGAACCTGGAGACCATAATGGATCAGACTGATGAACTGCTGATCATTGACAATGCTTCTGAAAATTTTTCACAGATAAAGACTTTGGCTGCCGGGAAATTCATCGAGCTTGAAAAGAATCATGGTATAGCATATGCCCTAAGAAGGCTTATGGATTTCGCAAATAAAAATGGATATGACTGGGTCCTGACACTTGATCAGGATTCGGTGGCAGACAGGCATCTGGTGGATGAGTACCGAAAATATATGTCAGATGACATCGGAGCCATGACCTGTCTCATAAGGGACAGGAACTATCCTGAGATAGAATATGAGGACAGGGGAACCGAGGTCGCAGATATCGACTGGTGCATCACTTCCGGATGCCTAATGAATGTGAAGGCGTATGGAAATACCTCCGGTTATGATACGAAAATGTTTATTGACTGCGTGGACATAGACATATGCTACTCGCTGAAAGAAGCCGGATATCGGGTGATCAGGATTCCATATGAAGGACTTCTGCATGAAATAGGAAAAGCAAAGAGGTTGAAGGTTCTCGGAAGGAAGACGCAGACCTTCAACCATCCCGCATGGCGCAGGTACTATGTGAACCGCAATACCGTGTATCTGGCAAAGAAGCATCCGGAGTATGGAAGTGTCGCAGATGCCGTGGGAAGGTGCATATATCATACATTTATCACACTGATATATGAGGATGACAGGATGAATAAGCTGAAGGCAAATATAAGAGGAATCCGCGACGGGATCCGGGGTAAGATGTCATGAAGCAGATAAGGATATTGCAGTCAGAAATAGGTGATGGAGTAGGTGGAATAGAGTCATTCCTGTATTCTGTATATACCCATATCGACAGGGACAGATATCATTTTGACTTTATTACACGGGCAGAGCATCCGGCGTTTGAAAGGGAATTTACAGACCTGGGAGCGCATATCTACAGGATCTCGTCATATAGAAATCCCATGCAGTACAGGCATGACCTTGAGGAAGTCATGAGTAAGGGATATGATGTGATCCATATCAATAAGAATTCAGCAGCAAATATAGTACCATTCGTCATAGCAAAAAAGTGCACGGGTGCAGCTGTCATAGCCCACTCGCACAATACCAATCCGAGTGTCGGGAAGATTGCAGAACTAATGCATTATCTGCACAGGGACAGGCTGTATGAACTCTCAGATGTGCATCTGGCATGCTCAGACGCAGCAGGGAAGTGGATGTATGGCAGTCGTGACTTTGAGTTTATTCCTAACGGGATAGATGTAGTGAAGTTCAGATTCGATGAAAGAATCCGTACTGAGTACAGACAGAAACTGGGACTGGGTGACGCTTTCACACTGATAAATGTCGGACGGTTTTTCCCGCAGAAGAACCAGCTGAGACTTGTGGATATATTCTCTGAGGTAGTGAAAAAAAGACCGGATTCGAAGCTTGTTCTGGTCGGAAGCGGAGACCTCGAAGATGAGATAAGAAAAAGAGTCAGTAAATATTCACTACAGGACAAGGTGGTATTTACCGGGCACAGGAAAGACGTGAATGCACTGCTAATGGCAGCAGACTGCTTTGTGATGACGTCGGTATATGAGGGATTACCATTATCACTTATAGAAGCACAGGCCTCAGGTCTGTCTGTATTTATAACGGAGAATATTCCTGGAGAAGCGTTCATAACAGACGATGTGCATAGCATCAGCCTTGACATGTCAGATGAGACTATAGCGCACATACTGGCAGATTGTAAGATGAAGCCGGGCATAGATCGTGTTAAAGATAATGACGTGATGTCAGATTCAGATTATAATATAAAAGTAACTGTAGAGAAGCTTGCCAGAATATATGATATTTTTGGAAAAAACCTTGACATGCATCAGCCAGAATAGTACTATAAAAGCATAAGATAGGCAACAGATGTGTCCGCCAGGTGGTGAAATAAGGCACTGTGTCGGAATGCAGTTCCTTATCTGCCTTATAAGGGTTTGACATTTACCACAATCCGGCTAGAGGGTGACCTCAAAAGAAAATGTCGAAAGGCTCTGCGTTTCGCAGAGCCTTTCTTTATAAGGGAAGTAAGGAAGATGGGAAAATATCAGATTGTATAGAGTCATTTAAGAATCTTTTATCCGTAGAATATATAATAGTGATCGGGAGAAAGGGTGTTACTACAATTCTTGATGTATTATTTGACAAGACATATTGTTTTCATCTTATGGGGTGCGGTATTTTTGCAGGTCTTTTTTCTGGAAACAGGGAATAGGGTTATACTATATGATGGATTAAGCAAGGATAAATAAAGCATGAGTACAAAAGTATCTGTGATAGTTCCAGTATATAATACATCAGGGTATCTCAGAAAATGCATTGATTCGCTTATTGATCAGTCTATAAGTGATGATTATGAGATTATTATAATTGATGATGGTTCGACAGATGGATCTGCAGAAATATGTGATTATTACTCAGAAATTGAGAATATCTATGTGCTCCATAAGGAAAATGGTGGATTGTCCGATGCAAGGAATCGTGGAATTGAAGAAGCACATGGAGATTATCTGACTTTTGTAGATTCTGATGATTATGTTGAGAAAGATTATCTGAAGACACTATGTGACGCAGCAGATGAAACGGGAGCAGATATGGTGGTATCATCAATGATAAGTTTCCATAAAGGAGATAAGGAGACCCTTGACAGATCTTCACATGATATAACTATGCTTTCGAAGAGCCAATGCTACCGTAAAATGCTGCTACAGGATCAGATAGATGTGAGTGCAGTGGCAAAGCTATATAAGAGAGATATATGGAGTGAAATTCGTTTTGTAAAGGGACAGCTATATGAGGATATAAATATTATTGATAAGGTAGTAGAACGTACTGAAGGTATTGCAGGAATTTCCTATTCGGGTTATCATTATCTCCAGAGAAAAGGGTCTATCATGTATAGTTCGTTTGACAAACGCAGGATGTCGCTTATAGAAGCATCAGAGAGGATCATGAATCTAATGAGAAACGACTATCCGGAGAATGTGGATGCTGCAGAACATAGATACATATATTCCTGCTTTCATCTGCTAGGCAGGTCAGTCACTGATCGGACATACGATGATGTATCACGCTCATTAAGAAACAGGATACTTGCAAAGAAGCAGGATATATTTAATGACAGCTTGTATTCTATAAAAGAACGTATGGCAACAATGATTCTTATGATGGGATTGAATGTATATAGAGGATTTTGGAAAATTTATAAAAGAGGTCAGATATGAAGGTGTTAACAATCAGTGTCGCTGCATATAATTCGGCGGAATATCTGGATAGATGCATACGATCATTTGAAGAAAGCGGAGTAATAGATAATCTTGATATTATTATTGTAAATGACGGCTCTACAGATAATACTCAGGAAATTGCAGAAAGTATCAGTAAGAAACATCCTGATAGCGTATCTGTGATAAACAAGGATAATGGTGGGCATGGCTCTACTATAAACACTTCAATTAAAATTGCAAAAGGAAAATATTATAAGATCGTTGATGCGGACGACTGGGTAGAGCCAGGTGGATTGAAAGAGCTTGTCGATCTGCTTAAGAATGCAACCAGCGATATAGTCTCTAACCCTTACTATCGTGTAGATGCAGGATCTGATAATAAAACGATAAAGTATGATTCGGTAGACAGGAATAATATCGGACAGGTGATTGATATAGACAGTCAGGATCCTGATATGCTGCCAGCCATGCATTCATTAACATTCAGGACAGATGTGATACGAACAAACTGGAAGGATCTTGACGAGCATTGCTTTTACGTAGATGTAGAATATCTTGTGTATTGCTTTAATAATTGCAGTACTATACTTAATCTGGATTTTCCTGTATATGACTATCTTATTGGAACAAGCGGACAGAGTATTAATTATAGGAGTCTGATAAAGAGGAGAAGTGAACATGAGAGAGTGTTATGGTCATGTATAAAATATTCGGATGAAAGTAATCTTGATAAGGCAGGAGTCCGAAACAGGATTATACGAAACAGAATAGAAGAGCATATACTTGCACAGTATAAGATTTTTCTATCGATGTCATATATATATTCAAAAAAAGAAATATCGGAATTTGACAGCAGACTCAGGGAAATGAGCAATCTTTACTATGATGAGTGTGTAAATAACAGTACATTTGAGGTACTTAGGATACCGAAGGTGGTTTCATGGCTTAGAAAAAGGCATTTTAAACGATATCTGCCAGTAAATGTTATGTATAGGATCAGGTATGGAACGTTGATATGAATGGTGTGGAATCAATTAAGAAAAACTATGTGCTTAATGTAGCATACCAGGTGCTGCTTTTTGCAACACAGCTTATTACTGCGCCATATCTGTCGAGAGTTCTGGGATCTGAAGGCATAGGGATAAATTCATATACAAATTCAGTTGTTACATATTTCATTCTTTTTGCGTCACTTGGAACCGCTTCGTATGGGCAGAGAGAAGTGGCAATGCACAGGGATGATAAGAATGCAGGTTCATTGCTATTCTGGGAGATTGAATTATTATCAGTAACCACAACAGCGATTGCTACACTGGCATGGATTGTGTGGCTGTTGGTATCAGTACATTATACGGGGTATTATGTTGCTCTTACGATTAATGTGATTTCAGTGGCTTTTGATATTTCATGGTATTTTGCAGCGTTTGAAAAATACAGATACATAGTTATCAGAAATGCTGTGGTAAGAATTGCTGGTATGGCACTTACTTTTATCTTCATTAAATCCTCGAATGATCTGATGCTCTACATTATTATATGTGCTATCACTGGACTGGTAGGAAATCTGTCAATGTGGACATATCTTCCAGGGATGCTTACAAGGATTGATAGAAGAATGATACATCCATTCAGAAGGCATCTGAAGCAGACTTTCATGTATTTCATTCCTACTATTGCTACCTCTGTATATACGGTACTTGACAAGACAATGATTGGGATTATTACCGGTTCGGAGAATGAAAATGGATATTATGAACAGGCTACAAAAGTGATAAAGGCAGCAGAGACATTGCTGTTCAGTCTTAATAATGTAATGTATACAAGGCAGTCGTATCTTTTCTCAATTGGAAAAATAAATGAGATAAAGGATAAGATCAACAAATCATTCGAATATCTTTTTGCAGTAGCTATTGCAATAATGTTTGGGTTATGTGGTATTGCCAGCAATTTTGTGCCGTGGTTTTTTGGCAGAGGGTATGAACCTGTAATAAGGTTGTTATGGTTGATGAGCCCACTTCCGCTTGTGATAGCGATCAGCAATGTACTTGGTAATCAGTACCTGTCACCAAGTGGTCAGAGAGTCAGAAGCACCTGGGGAATAATAGCAGGTGCAGTCACAAACTTTATAAGTAATATGCTGCTTATACCACGATACGGTGCAGACGGTGCTACAGTGGCAAGTGTGATAGCAGAATTTGTAATCAGTTTCATATATGTACGGATGAGCAGAGGATATGTGTCATGGAGACAGTTGGGAAAAATAGCAGGTAAAAAAATAATTGCGGGTGTTGTAATGTTTCTGACTGTATGGATTTTAGGCAGAGGTCATTCGGGTAATTTTATAATAACTATAGTGCAGATAATCGCGGCTGCATCCGTATACATCATAATGCTCATGCTGCTGCATGACAGATTTGCATTAGCAATGATGAAGCAGGTTAAGGAGAAGATGAGACATGGTAAATCTCAGACTTGATATACCAGAAGATTTTTATAAAGAAGAGGTCAGATCAGGATATACAGTGACAGAGGATATGAAGAAAGTATGGGCGGTAGAACTGGATCTGTGTGCTGAACTTGACAGAGTTTGCAGAAAGTATGATATAAAATACTGCGCTGACAGCGGAACACTTCTGGGCGCCATACGTCATCGAGGATTTATCCCGTGGGACGATGATATGGATTTAGGGATGCTAAGGTCAGAGTACAAGAGGCTTGAAGCTATCGCTCCGTATGAATTTAATTATCCATATTTCTGGCAGACTGAGGAGACAGATCCTGGAACAGCGCGCGGGCATGCTCAGCTACGAAATTCTCTGACCACCGGAATATTGAGAACTGACTACGATAATAGGAGAAACAATAATTTTAATCAGGGAATTTTTATTGATATATTCCCTTTTGATAATTTGCCGGATAATAAAAAAGAGATTCATACTACAAGAAAAAGATGCTCTACTCTGTGTAGGAAGTATCATGACGTATTGGATAACTCTTTATATTATTATAATTGTGTTATTGAGGATGAAAAAGGTAGAAAGCATTATGGCATAAAAAGAAAGATAAAGCACTGGTTTTATAAAAACTTTGGCATTTCATATAAGAAATATTACGATGAGCTTGTTACAGTATGCCAGAGCTATGATGATATTGAGGACAATACCTTTGTAGCAGATCTTTTCTTTGGTGTTGCCGGAGGATTCAGATACAAAGAAGATTTTTCAGAGCTGGTAGAGACAGATTTTGAGTTTATAAAAATACCTGTATTCAGAAATGCAGGTAGAAATCTTGAAATCATATATGGAAGTGACTATATGATTCCAAGAATAGAAGATAATATTCACGGTAAAGTCATTTTTGATACGGACAGACCGTATACCTATTATCTGGGTATGCGAAACTGACTTCTGTAGCCTAGTCCAAGAAAAATAAAAAAGAACGGAGCCGTGGCATACATTGAGTTTCCAAACATCGCTGACACATAGTATGTGAATGCAGATGTCAGGCAGGCGAATGTAATCAGTCCGAGTGATTTCCTGTTTCTTATAGCTCTTATAAAGACTCCGACAGTGGCTGCTGAATACAGAATCGCATTCGGGATACCAAATGTCGCAGCATACTGCAGTATCTCACTATGTGCTCGTGTAGTGCCGCATTTCTTCATCAGGGTGCTGCCGATTCCTTCGATACCATATCCAGACAGCGGCTTCCTCTTTATGAGTTTTATAGTTTCTTTCCAGAGCACCCATCTGCTTGTCCCGGCTTCATCTGCATGTGATGGATCTGATGCAACTTCTTTCACATCTGAGAAGAATCTGAAGAAATCTCCAAGCATTCCGTGCCAGAATATTGACATAAGGACTGTGATCGCCAGAAAGGCCATCATTGGAAAAAGCGAACGCAGCATCAGTCGTCCATTCATCAGTGACTCAGCTATTATCATGAATATGAACCCGCAGAAGCATGCAAGCCATGCTCCGAAGGTGTTGTTCAGATTCAGCATCCATACATTAATTGCAAATGTGATGAGATAGAAGAGTTTCCAGCCTTTTTTCTTCACTACAACGAAGAGGGCAGCAGCAAGCATTATATTGACTGCCAGATAGTAACCGTAGCAGTTGAAGTGCCCGAAGAAGGCCGTAGGGATATGATCGTCATAGCCGGATACATCCATTACGGAGTCCTGTATATAGCATCTCCAGTATGCAAAAGCACAGACAGGCAGACTCGAAATGAGAGTAGCATCGCAGATTACTTTCTTAATTCGCCTGTCTGTGATCATGCTTGCAAGAAAGAAGAGGACTGCTATATATCCGTAGTAGGAGAGTATGCCTTCGTGCTGCGGCTCATCACCGAACAGGGTGCGTCCGGTAGGCCCATCCACGAGTACACTTATCAGCATCGTAATCATGCACAGAATAAAGAGCATATAGATGGGATTGCTTTTGACAGATGTACAGATATCTGTATGGCTGTAATGCATTTTCATAATCATGACAAAGATGCAGAATGCCCATATAAGCAGAATGACTGGTGCAAGGGCCATGAGATTAAGGGCATAAACCCTATACAGAAAAATATCAATCTTTCCCCTGAAACCCTCAGGTACTATAAGCATCGGCTGTATTACATAAAGAAACAGTGGTATGGCCATTATGAACTCGAGGGTGAATGGAGTGATGTTTTCTATGAATTCGTGGATGGTTCTGGAATGTATTAGCAGGCCTGCTCTATCTTTTATTCGTTTTATCATTGACTTCTCCTTACGCTTCGTCACCAGAATATTTTATCATAACACAGGCCCTTAGTCCGGCCACACCGTATTGACCAGGTATCTCGTCAGGGCGTCACCCATTTTCTCGTAGGTGTACTTCGTCATGTGAAGGTTGTCGGCGGTGGTGTAGGGGCAGTTCTTCTCGTTGACGAAGGATGAGGTTTTGAAATTGTAAACATGGAGACCCTGCCTGCGGTATTTCTTCAGGACGTTGTTCCTGGCCTTGTTGTATGAGGTCAGGGTATAGCCTATGGCGTTCTTCGTCCTGAAGCGGTCCTGCCTGTGCTCGAAGCTCGTGCACCTGTCGCTGTACATGAGGTCCGGCATGATGACCTTGATCGGGGTGCGGCCTTCCTTTACCCGCTTATTGCTGGCTTTCCGGATGGCATCAAGCGCGGTGTTCAGGGCACCGCAGTAGGTCTTGTCATCCATTGAATTGATGTCCCCGATAGGGATGAGGTCGGTGTAGTCATTCGTTCCGGCATAGAGGATCACTGTGTCGAACTTGTCGAAGGTATTATGGTTCGGCTCGAGCAGGCCCGGAGCGGCATTGGGCGTAGTCCCGAGACTTATACGCGGTATGACATCCTTTACGATCCTGTACCTGTGGAAGGGAGCGGTGCTCACCGGACTGTATGCCATAGTAGCGCCAGGGATAGCAGCGTTATAATAATTGGAGCCGGTCAGCTCCATGACTCTCCACGGATAAGAGAAAATATATCTGTTCAGATCGGTCTTGTATGGGCTTCCGTAGGTGATGGAATCACCGATATAGAGGATATTGTGCACGGAATAATTCCTGTATTTCAGCGTGAAGGCACGGCTCCTTGCGGAAATGGTCTTCCCGTTCCTGTCGGCAAAGGCTCTCACGCAATAGTCCAAGCCCTTTCTGACCGGGACCTGACAGTCGACATAGGCCTCATGGGTGCGATAGATGGATGCGTAGGAGTAGTAGCGGGTCTTCCCCTTCTCCTTATACTTGAGCTGCACCAGGTACAGATTCGCATAGGGCACACTGGTAAAGCTGAGCGTCCCGCTGTCGAGACTGGTCTGATCGAAATCCACGATCACCGGTGCGTTCAGCTTATAGTACCCGTCCTTATCATAAGGCGACAGCGAGATCTTGTCGAAGTCAATGCTTCTGAGAGTTGCCCTTACGACGTAGCTTACGGTGTGTGAGGACGTGTCGAGATAGCAGCCGTAGCTTAAGTACTGCCTCTTCTGGTACATCGGGAAGGTGCGGCTATATACATCGGTAAATGTAGTTGAATTCTTCCCGACAGAGCCGACATATTCGAACCGGCCATTTTCCATTTTTCTATAGATACGATAGCCATCGGCGCCTTTTATCCCGCGCCAGCTGATCCTTGTATTCAGATTCCCGACCTTCGTCGTGACAGAGGTCTTTCCTCTGATGGTGCGAAGGCCGTCGTGATCATAACGGCTCAGACGGTTATTATAGATTCCCAGGCCGCGCTGCCTCACGGTGTAGATATAGTCGCAACCATCAGGCACCTTCCTGTCGGTGAAGCTGATGACATCATCGTCAGCAGTCACTTTCCCGATGCGGATATAATGCCCGCCGATCGGTTTTCTGTATATATAGCAGGTATTTCCCTCGTCTGCCTCGAAGGTGATACGTGCCGTGAAGCCGCCGCCTGAGCGGGTCTGTGTGTAGAGTCCGAGCAGCTTTGGCGCGTTCAGCTCGTCTGCATCTGCCTTTATTGAAAAAAATAAAAGAGCCATCATCACGATGATGGTCCCTCTTAATATACCTTTCTTGTTTTTCATGGTAAACATTGTACCATAAAATCGTGATTTATGGTACAATGGATTGCGGTTTTTTTAGAAAAAGAAAAAAGGAGTATCACATGAAGAATTTCACCGATGTTCTGGGCCAGATCGACAGCTATGTATGGGGCGTTCCGCTCATGATATTTATTCTGGGGAGCGGTATTTTTCTTACAATAAGGCTCAGGGGGATTCAGTTCAGAGGATTCAGGCAGGGATTTAAGAATCTTTTTTCCAGGGATGAGAAATCAGACAGGAAGGGTGAGGTAAGCGGATTTGCTGCCCTGTGTACGGCACTTTCGGCTACGATAGGTACCGGAAATATCGTCGGAGTCGCAACGGCTATAGTGGCCGGCGGTCCTGGAGCCATGTTCTGGATGTGGCTGGCAGCCATCTTCGGCACAGCTACGAAGTATGCCGAGTGTACCCTTGCAGTGCATTACAGACAGCAGGGCAAGGACGGACACATCATCGGAGGACCATTCTACTATATAGAGAAAGGAATGGGAGAGAAGTGGAAGTGGCTTGCAAAGATATTTGCTTTCTTCGGTGTGTGCGTAGGCCTCATGGGAATCGGAACCTTTACCCAGATCAATGGTATCACGAGTGCCGTGAAGAATTTCTTCGATCCTGAGGAAAAGGTGACAGTGAATATCCTTGGTCAGCAGACCTCTGTGGCTGTAATGATCGCAGGTATTGCGCTTACGGTCTGCATCGCCCTTGTCCTGATCGGCGGTTTGAAGAGGATTTCTGCCGTTGCAGAGAAGATCGTGCCGTTCATGGCAATCCTCTATGTAGGAACTGTTCTGATACTTATCCTGACTGATCTTAATAAGCTTCCGGATGCCTTCGTTCAGATCTTTGAGGGTGCATTCGGCATCAGGGCTATGGCCGGCGGAATGCTCGGAACCATCATAGCATCTATGAGAAGCGGTATAGCAAGAGGAATTTTTTCAAATGAGGCAGGACTCGGCTCTGCACCTATTGCGGCCGCAGCAGCAGTTACCGATTATCCGGCTGAGCAGGGACTTATCTCTATGCTCGGGACCTTCATTGATACCATCATAGTCTGCTCGATGACAGGACTCTCGATCATCATGACAGGCTCATGGAATGTGGGACTCGAGGGAGTGAGTGTCACGAACCGTGCATTTACTGAGGGACTTCCATTCCCGTCGAGGGTGGCATCATTTATCCTGATGCTCTGTCTTGTATTTTTCGCATCTACCACGATCCTCGGCTGGGATTACTACAGTGAGAGATGTCTCGAGTACCTCGTGGGAGATAAGCCGAAGGTGATCAGAGCATACAGATGGATCTATATCTTCTGCGTGTTCATTGGACCATACATGACAGTATCATTCGTGTGGACGCTTGCTGATATTTTCAACGGGCTCATGGCCATTCCGAATATCATCGGACTGCTTACTCTGTCGGGAGTCTGCGCGAAAGAGACGAAGAGATATTTCGATGTGATCCATTCAGAGCCGAAGATCAGTCGTGGCAAAAAAATGTCTTGACATCAATTATTGAATACAATAAAATAGAAACGTAAAAATTTTATAAACCTATTAAGGAGGTGCTCCTGTGCTTGCAATAATAATCGCTGTAGCGGTGACGCTGGTGATTGCTATTCCGGTAAGCATTCTTGGTACCAACTCCTACCACAAGAAGGTAACAGAGAAGAAGGTAGGCGGAGCAGAGCAGCAGGCCCGTGCGATCATTGACGAGGCTGTGAAGACTGCTGAGACCAAGAAGAAGGAGATCCTGATCGAGGCTAAGGAAGAAGCAATGCGTTCGAAGAACGATCTCGAGAAAGAGGTCAGAGAGCGCAGGGCGGAGATTTCGAAGAGTGAATCCCGTGTCGCACAGAAGGAAGAGAATCTGGATAAGAAGCTCGAAAGTGCAGACAGGAAGGAGCAGTCACTCGTAGCCCGCGAGGAAAGGATCGAAAAGGAAAAGCAGGAAGTAGCGAAGCTGAATGAGCAAAGGGTACAGGAACTCGAACGAATCTCAGGACTTACCTCCCAACAGGCAAAAGAATATCTACTGAAAACTGTACAGGATGATGTAAAAGCAGACGCAGCAAAGTATGTTAAGGAGAGACTCGCAGAAGCCAAGGACGAGGCTGACAAGAAAGCGAAGGATATCGTAGTAACGGCTATCCAGAGATGCGCAGCAGATCATGTGGCCGAGTCTACTATCTCAGTAGTACAGCTGCCAAATGATGAGATGAAAGGCCGGATCATCGGTCGAGAGGGAAGGAATATCCGTACCCTTGAGACTCTGACCGGAGTTGAACTTATCGTAGATGATACACCGGAGGCAGTCGTTCTGTCTGCATTTGATCCGGTTCGCCGTGAGGTTGCACGTATCGCCCTCGAGAAGCTGATCGTGGACGGTCGCATACATCCGGCACGTATCGAGGAAATGGTCGATAAAGCAAAGAAGGAGGTCGAGAATACCATCCGTGAGGAAGGTGAAGCGGCAGCCCTCGATGCAGGGGTACACGGTCTCGCACCCGAAGAGATCAGACTCTTGGGAAGGCTCAAGTACCGTACCAGCTTTGGACAGAATGTCCTGAAGCACTCAAGTGAAGTATCACAGTTAGCCGGACTTCTCGCCGCAGAGGTGGGAGTCGATGTGCGTATAGCAAAGCGCGCAGGCCTTTTACATGATATAGGAAAGGCGGTCGATCACCAGCAGGAACAGTCGGAATCGCACGTTCAGCTCGGTGTCGATATCTGCAAGAAGTATAAGGAAGCTCCAATCGTGGTGAATGCAGTAGCAGCTCATCATGGTGATGTGGAGCCGGAATCACTGATCGCTATCCTGATCCAGGCGGCTGATACCATCAGCGCTGCCAGACCTGGAGCAAGACGTGAGACACTTGACAATTACACAAACAGAATTCAGCAGTTAGAGGACGTCGCGAACAGCTTCGATGGCGTCGAGAAATCTTTTGCCATACAGGCAGGAAGAGAGGTTCGTGTCATGGTAGTTCCTGAGAAAATATCTGACGCGGATATGGTTCTTCTGGCCAGGGATATCACTAAGAAGATCGAGAATGAGCTTCAGTATCCTGGACAGATCAAGGTAAATGTGATCAGAGAATCACGTGTTACTGATTATGCAAAGTAAATGAGGAAGGGCCCGGCATGTGCCGGGCTCTTTATTTATCTGTCTTATTAAAAAAACACATATTTCATAAAATGTTCATTGAAAACAATACCCCCATACCCTATAATATCATTTGGTTGTAAAAACAATGGATTTTTGCATACAATCAATGATAAGATGTACCACAAATGAGAATATAAGGAGGCTAAACAAATGTCAGACATCCTTCAGGTAAAGGGTCTCAAGGTAAAGCTCGCAGATGAGGATACAGAGATCCTTCACGGAATAGATTTAAATGTAGGAGCAGGTGAGGTGCACGTGCTCATGGGACCTAATGGTGCTGGAAAGTCCACCCTTGGTTCATCTCTTATGGGAGACCCGAGATACAGGATCACAGATGGTAAGGTGATCTTCGATGGCCAGGACATCACACACGAGACCACAGACAAGATAGCAAAGGCCGGAATCTTCATGTCATTCCAGAACCCGGTAGAGGTACCTGGAGTATCTGTAGCGAACTTTATCCGTACAGCAGTTGAGAATAAGACCGGTGAGCATATCAAGGCATGGGATTTCATGAAGGACCTGAAGAAGACTATGAAGGTTCTCGATATGGACCCGTCATACGCAGAGCGTGACCTGAATGTAGGTTTCTCAGGCGGTGAGAAAAAGAAGGCAGAGATCCTCCAGCTCCTGATGCTGAAGCCACAGCTCGCAATTCTCGATGAGACAGATTCAGGACTTGATGTAGATGCAGTCCGTACAGTAAGTGCCGGAATCGAAGAGTACAAGAAGACAGTAGGAGGTGCGCTTCTTATCATCACCCATGCTACGAGAATTCTTGAGTCGCTTAAGGTTGATAAGACCCATATCCTTGCCGATGGCAGGATCATCGCAGAGGGCGATGCATCAATGGTTGATGATATCAATGAGAACGGATTTGAGAAATATCTTAATAGTTCAAAGTCTTAAGTTCTAAGTTATGAGCTTAGAACCTGGAACTCAGAACTTAAGAACTATGCAGAGGTGAATATAGTGAAAGAAAAAACACAGGTTGCTGATATAGATCGCAGCATGTATGATTTCCGGTATTCAGAGGATGATGCCTACAAGGTAGATGAGGGACTGACACCGGAGATAGTAGAGCAGATTTCAAAGGAGAAGAACGATCCGGACTGGATGCGTGAATTCCGTCTGAAGTCGCTCGAGATATACAATCAGATCCCGGTTCCGAACTGGGGACCGTCGATCGAGGGACTTGACATGGACCACATTGTGACCTATGTCCGCCCTAAGGACAACAAGATGCAAAACGACTGGGACAATGTCCCGACAGATATCAAGGATACCTTCGAGAAGCTGGGTATCCCACAGGCAGAGCGCAAGTCTCTCGCCGGAGTCGGAGCCCAGTACGATTCAGAGCTCGTATATCATAATGTAAAGGATTCAGTAGCAGAGAAGGGTGTCGTATATACAGATATTGAGAGCGCTCTTCACGGCGAGTATGCAGATATGATAAAGGAGCACTTCATGAAGCTGGTTCCGCCTACAGATCACAAGTTTGCAGCGCTTCACGGAGCAGTATGGTCAGGCGGATCATTCGTATATGTTCCGAAGGGAGTTCATCTCGACTTTCCGCTTCAGTCATACTTCAGACTGAATGCCAAGGGAGCAGGACAGTTCGAGCATACGCTGATCATAGTAGATGATGACGCATACCTTCATTTCATCGAGGGATGCTCAGCTCCTAAGTATAATGTGGCCAATCTTCATGCCGGCTGCGTAGAGCTTTTCATCGGGAAAAATGCTACGCTCCGTTATTCGACTATCGAGAACTGGTCGAAGAATATGTACAATCTGAACACCAAGCGTGCCCGCGTGGATGAGGGTGGCAAGGTAGAGTGGATCTCAGGTTCATTCGGATCACACGTATCATATCTGTACCCGATGAGCGTGCTTGCAGGAAAGGGTTCACGTTCAGAGTTTACTTCTGTTACCTTCGCAGGAAAGGGACAGAATCTCGATACAGGCTGCAAGGTGGTTCATGCAGCACCTGATACCTCATCATATGTCAATACCAGAAGTATCAGCAAGGATGGTGGTATCTCGACATTCAGAAGCGCTGTGACTATAGCAGAGAATGCTACAGGCTCGAAGTCAGCAGTATCCTGCCAGTCTCTGATGCTCGATGATATATCAAGATCAGATACGATACCGGCAATGGACATCAGGACTTCAGATGCCGATGTAGGTCATGAGGCCAAGATCGGACGTATCTCTGATGAGGTAGTCTTCTATCTGATGAGCAGAGGAATGAGCGAGGAGGATGCGAGAGCACTCATCGTTTCAGGCTTTGCTGATAATGTAGGCAAGGAGCTGCCGCTCGAGTATGCAGTAGAGATGAACAATCTGATCCAGCTTGAGATGAAAGGAGCAATCGGTTGACCGAAAGCACATAGGCGAGAGCGAGCCGAAGGCGAAGGTCGAGCCATGTGCGAGGTCGTTCTTTGAGATTAGTGAGAACGAGTCGAAGACGAAGTTCGAACTTAACGAAAAGAACTTCATTGAATGGAGGTCTTATAAATGAGTGAATTAAAGCTTAACATCCTGCCGTCTCCTACCTGGAACTGGCTTCGGATGAACGATACACAGGCACAGATAAAAAGTACCGACGGAGCTGCCGTTCCGCAGATTACCCTGACTTCAGGCGTCAGTGAAAATGACGGTATTTTCCCGACAGCCTACGATGGCGGTATCGGCGTAGATTTTTCAAAGTTCTTAGACGATGAAAAGGTCGGGACCGAGGTATTTGACATAAACGCTGATACGTCGGAATCTCTTAAGCTGTCTTTTGCATATGACAGTGATAAGACATTGGATAACCGCTTCGTGATAAATCTCGCCGAATCAAAAAAAGCGACAGTCATCATGAATTTCGCTGCCGGGCAGAATGCCGGACAGTACAGCGTACAGACCGCGGCCCGCATCGCCAGGGGCGCTGAGCTTACAGTGGTCCAGGTCATGAGATTTTCGGATCAGGCCACATTTTTAAATGATATAGGAACTGACATCGATAACGGCGGAAAGTTCAATCTCGTCCAGATAGTCCTTGGCGGAAAGAACGTATTCTTAGGAGTAAAGAACCGTCTGTCAGGTGAGAAGAGTGCCATTGACATGAAGCTCGGCTACTACCTGGCAGGAGATAATAATCTCGATGTGAATTATGTGGCAAGCCATACAGGAAAGAAGACCACCTGTGACATCTACGCAAACGGAGTTCTCCGTGACAGAGCTCAGAAGACATTCCGCGGGACCATCGATTTCATCAAGGGCTGCAAGGGCGCCAAGGGCAATGAGATGGAGGATGTCCTTCTCATGGACAAGCCTGTGAAAAATAAGACAATTCCAGTCATCCTCTGTGCAGAGGAAGATGTCGAGGGAAATCACGGAGCTACTATCGGAAAGCTCGCAAAGGATGTACTTTTCTATCTCGAGAGCCGCGGCATGAGCCAGGAAGCAGTCTACGAGATGATGGCGCGCGCAAGGATCGATGCGATAGCCGCAGAGATACCGGACGATGAGACAAGAGAGCTGGTCGGAAAGTATTTGGACGAGTTCAGAAGGTGAGGCCTGAATTGGACATTAAAAAAGAGTTTCCTTTATTAGAAAAAAGACAGATAGTCTACCTCGACAACGCAGCGACGACACAGAAGCCGCCATGCGTTATAGAGGCGGCCAGCAGATACTATAACGAGAATAACGCGAACCCGCTCAGAGGTCTCTACCAGTTGTCTATAGACGCGACAGACGAGTACGAGAACTCGAGGCAGGAAGTCGCTGACTTTATCGGGGCAGCTGACAAGTCCGAGATCATTTTTACAAGGAATGCGACAGAGAGCCTTAACCTCGTGGCATATGCATACGCGAGAAACTTCCTGCATGAGGGCGACGAGGTAATCACGACCATTGCCGAGCACCACTCGAATATGATCCCGTGGCAGCAGGCCTGCAAGGCTACCGGAGCTCACCTGACATATCTCTACTGCGAGAAGGACGGCACGATGACTCCTGAGATGCTTGAAAAGATCATTTCAGACAAGACTAAGATCGTAGCCGTGACCCAGGTATCGAATGTCTTCGGTCGAGTAAACGATATAAAGGGATTTGCCGAGGTAGCTCATAAGCATGGAGCTATTCTCGTAGCAGACGGCGCTCAGTCGGTGCCGCACATCCCTGTAAATGTCCAGGATCTGGACTGCGATTTCCTCTCATTCTCCGGCCACAAGATGTACGCTCCGATGGGAATCGGAGTCCTCTATGGAAAGAAAGACCTCCTCGAAAAAATGCCGCCGTTCCTTTTCGGTGGTGAGATGATAGAGTATGTGACGACTGAGGGTGCTACCTGGGCCGAGCTTCCACACAAGTTCGAAGCCGGAACTGTAAATGTCGGTGGTGCTGTCGGACTCCGTGAGGCAATTCACTTCATGAAGCGCTTCGGCTGGGAAAAAATCGAGAAGCGTGAGGAAGAGCTCACGACCTACGCTATGGAGAAGATGGCAGACTATCCGTATGTCCATATCATAGGCTCAAAGGATCCTAAGGAGCATCACGGAATCCTCACTTTTACTATAGACGGAGTTCATCCGCATGACTGCGCAGCAATCTTCGATGAGCATGATGTAGCGATCAGGGCCGGCCATCACTGCGCTCAGCCGCTGCTGAAGTACCTGGGCACTATGTCCACAGTCAGGGCTTCGATGGCTTTTTATAATGACAAAAAGGATATTGATACATTCTATGATGCACTCGTAAGTATCAGGAAGGAAATGGGATTAGATGGCTAACAGTACATTTTACAAGGAGCTCGTTACCGATCACAACCTGCATCCTGCACACAAGCATCATATGGACGGTGCCAATCTCACACTCGAGGGTGTGAACCCGTCATGTGGTGATGATATTATTATCAATCTCAAGGTTGATGACAATGACAAGATCGTAGATGGTGCGTTCGAGGGTGATGGATGTGCCATTTCCCAGGCTTCTGCCGATATGATGATGGACCTGATCATAGGGAAGTCAAAGGATGAGGCACTGCATCTTGCAGATATTTTTCTTCGCATGATAAAAGGTTCGATCACCGATGAAGAGAAGGATGAGCTTGAAGAGGCAGGCGTCCTTCAGGACGTGAGCCATATGCCGGCACGTGTAAAGTGTGCGGTGCTCGGATGGCACACGATTCAGGAAATGTTCGGGGAAGAAAATGAGAAAGCAAAGGAAGAAGCAAAACATTAGGAGCAGGACTACGGCCATCCGTGACTCATGTCACGGACGGCCTTTTTTCTTGCAGTATTTTCTTTACATAATTGCTATTCTGTGATATAATACGAACAGACGTTTAGGAAGGAGAGGCGCATGAATCTTCAGATCATCGCCGGTCCGTCGGGGGCCGGGAAGTCCACTTATATTTACAGGAGAATAGTTGATGAGGCTCAGCGGAATCCGAAGAAGCATTACCTCATTCTCGTGCCACTCCAGTATTCAATGCAGACCCAGAGGATCCTGGTGTTCCTGCATCCGCGCAGGAGCATCATGAATATCGATGTCCTCTCTTTCGAGAGACTTGCATACAGAGTCTTCGACGAGTTGGGCACGCGGAAGACACAGTGTCTTGATGAGACGGGGAAGGTGCTTCTTCTGAGGCACGCTGCAGCTCTCATTCAGGACGATCTGGGAATTCTCAGGAGAAATATGGGCCGCAGGGGATATATAGATGAGGCCAAGTCGCTTATCTCGGAGCTGATGCAGTATGGCTATACCCCGGATGATGTGGCGGATATGGCATCAGGAGATCTGCCATCCACCTTCCGGGAAAAGGCAGAGGATATAGAGAAGCTATACAGGGAGTTCCTGGCACTCCTTGATGAGAGCATGTTCACTCAGGAGCAGGTGCTTTCTCTTCTGTGTGAGGTTGCAGACAGATCAGAGCTGCTGCGTGACAGTGTGATAGTGCTCGATGGTTATACGGGCTTTACGCCTGTGCAGAAGGAGCTGCTTGGCAGGATCTTTCCACTCGTGGATACCGTCTATGCCTGTATCACCTGCGATCCTGATACAGATCTGTACAATGAGGGCAGCGAAGAGGGCCTTTTTCATATGTCACGGGAGGAATCCTCTTTTCTTATTTCTCTGGCAGGAGAGCATCTCTGCGATCCGGTGATCATTGACAGAGGGCAGGGCAGATTTACGGATTCTGCGGAGATGGCCTTTCTTGAGCAGCATATATTCAGAGAGGATGGAAGCACGATGTCACTCTCAGGCGGAGTGAAGGAGAACAGGCTCTGTGATACTGCCGCCAGTCTCATCCGTACCCGCAATGTGAATACAGAGCTTCTATATACCGCAGAGAAGATACACGAGCTGGTCAGGACAGAGAAGGGGCTTCACTACAGGGATATAGCCGTAGTCTGCCCTGATGTGGAGGCTTACAGATATTCTATTGAGAGGGTTTATGCTGCATCAGGGATTCCGGTCTTTCTCGATGAGAGGAAGCAGACGCAGTTCAATCCTCTGACGGAGTTCGTGGATGCGGCCCTCGATATGGTAAAGCGGCGTCTTTCGTATGAGACAGTCATGCGTTTTCTCAGAAGTGGTCTTACTCCGCTCACGGTGGATGAGACTGATATTCTTGATGACTATCTGTATGAGGCTGCATTCAGGAACACTACATATCTCTCGAAGCCATTCGTTCGGCATACCCAGGATTTCCACAGGGAAGAGGATCTGGAGAAGGTAGAGGCCATCAGAGCCAAGCTGGCTGAGCCTCTGATGAGGTTCTATGATGCCGAGAAGTCGAAGACTGCTACTGTCACACAGAGACTTACGGCTCTCTTCGGTCTGCTTACGGATTTTGACGTGGAGAGAAAGCTCCTCGAGCGGGCTTCATCGAAGGAAGAGGCAGGAGATATGGTATCTGCAGATCTATACCGCAGGATGTATGGATTTCTGTGTGATCTGTCTGATCAGATGGTATCTCTTCTCGGTGATGAGAGGATGAACGTATCGGATTTCAGGGATATGCTGCTTGATGGTCTCGATGCAGTAAAGCCGGCGACCGTGCCGAAGAGCAATGACGCAGTGGTGTTTGGAGACTTAGAGAGGACGAGGCTTTCAGATGTGAAGGTGCTTTTCCTGATCGGTGCAGGAGATGACCAGATCCCCAGGTCGACAGATTCAGGCGGCATCTTTTCACAGGAGGAGAGAACTATCCTTGCTGATGAGGGATATGAGCTCGCACCTACTGATGAGCAGAAGAGCATCCGGCAGAGGTTCTATCTGTATCTGGTGCTTACGAAGGCAAGGGAGCGTATTTATATTTCATATCATGAGGCAGGTGATGATGATAGCGGAGTAGGTGAATCATACCTTTTTGAAGAGATGAGAAAGCTGTTCCCGGGGCTTTCTACAAGAGAGGTGCGCCCTGATGATCCGGTATTCCTGGAGACTGAGAATAGTGCAGATATCGTGATGACCAGAGGCATACGCGATATGGTGAATTCCGGGGTGTCATCTGATGTGAAGGACCGTACGGTATCGCTGCTTGAGGTGAAGAGCATTTCAGGGAGAGAGGATGAGAGAAGGGCCTTTACCAGAGCTGCCTTCTTCGAGAATGCGAAGACACCGTTGCAGAAGGCCGTGACAGAGGCTCTGTATGGGAAGAATCTTCTGATGTCAGTCAGCAGACTGGAGACCTTTGCAGAGTGCGCATACACATATTTCCTTCAGTATGGTCTGAGACTTCGTGCCAGGAAGAGGAATGAATTCGCCAGTCTCGATCTCGGGAATCTGTACCACGGAGCTCTCGAGAAATACGCCAGGGGACTTAAGGATGCCGGCCTGACATGGGACAGCTTATCAGAGGCAGATATGCAGGCCAGACTTCTTGAAAGCTTCAGGGCAGAGCTTGGAAGCTTCAGCGATACAGAGATTTTTGCAGATGCGAGAGAGGGACATTTCTCCAGGCAGGCCTTCTCGAATCTGCTGTTCAATACCGGCATCATGACAGAGCAGATCAGGGCCGGGAGCTTTGTGCCTGCATATTTCGAGCAGGAGCTCACGGGCTTTAGCGATCCGTCTGATCTGACAGTGCCTATCGGAGATGGCCGTACTCTGTCCCTTACCGGAAAGATCGACAGGATCGATATAGCTAGTGGCGCTGGAGCTTGCTATGTGAAGATCATTGATTACAAGACGGGGAAGAACAGGCTTGATCCGACGAAGATATATGCAGGCATCCAGCTTCAGCTGCTAGTTTACCTGAATGCTGCCATAGATGCCCTTGGCAGGAGAACCGACAGGAAGGTCCTTCCAGGAGCAGTATTCTATTATCATATCAAGGATTCGAGGATTGATGAGACTACACCGCTTACAGACCTGCAGCTGCATGATCTGCTGGAGAAGGATCTGCGTCCGTCAGGAATCGTGCTTGATGATTCGGCTGTGATCAGTGCACTGGATGCGAAGCTGTCTACGGAGTCCGGCTATTATTCTCCGTTTGTATCCATCAACACGAAGAAGGACGGCTCTATCGGAGCCAGCGGCTCACTGCTCGAGGAAGATTCATTCAATGAGCTGAGACTCTTCACGAGAGATAAGGCAGCCTCACTAGGGAATAGTATTGCCAGTGGTATTACCGATATCAATCCCTACAGGACGAAGAATGGTTCTGCATGTAAGTACTGTGTGTATAAGGGCGTATGTCATTTCGATACGAGACTGCGTGGCTTCTACTACCGTGACATTGCAGACAGTCTTTCGGATTCTGCAGCTGATGATGGCGGAAGGAAGCAGGGTGCTTCGCTTAAGGCTCTGATAGCGAGGATTGTAGCAGAGAAGGAGGAGAAGAAATGAAGTGGACTGATTCACAGCAGGCAGTTATAGGTTCAGAGGATCAGTCACTTCTTGTGACTGCAGCCGCAGGAAGTGGAAAGACCGCAGTACTGGTTGAGAGGATCATTGAGAGGCTTACTGACGCAGATGATCCCTGGGATATCAGTGAGCTCCTCGTGGTGACTTTCACTAAGGCCGCAGCAAAGGAGATGAAGGAGAGAATATATAAGGCGCTGGATGAAAGGCTTCAGAAGAATCCTCGTGATGCCCGTATCAGACGGATGAGGGAGAAGGTATATTCTTCTGATATCAGGACCATAGACAGCTTCTGCAAGAATGTGGTGTCTGAGCATTTTTCCCGTATCGGTCTTGACCCGGATTTCAGATTTATGGATTCCGGTGAGAAGGAGCTTCTGAAGCGTGATGTCATAGAACAGATGATGAGGGATGAGTACGAGAAGGGGAAGGAGGATTTTCTTGCCCTTTCTGATATGTTTTCATCGAAGGGCTCGGATGATGCCCTGACTGCCATAATTCTTGATATATATGATAAGGCACAGGCTTATGCGTGGCCGCACAGATTCTATTCATCACTGATGGAGAGCATAGCAGAGGTAGATGCCGATACAGTAGCTGACTGCATCTGGATGAAGAGTCTCGTTGCCTGGGTTAAGGATTATGCAGGGGAGACCGTCACAGAGGTAGGGCGTCTCATAAGGATAGCCTCTGCGCAGAATGATAATGGGGTCTTCGATACCATCATCACGAATCTGTCGGCGGATGAGGGATTCTTCAAAGCGCTGTCTGAAGCAGAGGATTACAATACCATTCATTCACTTGCAGATACCTACAGGTTCGCGAGAGTAGGAAGGCAGCAGGCAGCTAAAGGGACAGAAGAAGAGAAGGGCATTGCGGATGCGATCAAGGTCAGAAGAGATGAGTATAAGAGCTTTTTCAATGAGAAGATGAAGGAGAAGTTCCTGTACAGCTCTACAGAGATCATTGCTGAGGAAGAAAATGCCAAGGTTCCTGTTCTGAGGGAGATCATTCGTCTGGCAGAGGAATTCGATGATGCTTACCTTGCTGAGAAGACAGACAGGAAGTCATTCGAATTCTCAGATGTAGAGCATTTTGCGGTAAGGATCCTGATGAATGAGGACGGAACCATCACGGATGCTGCGGAGAATTACAGGAAGAGATACCGTGAGGTGATGGTTGATGAGTACCAGGATACCAATGAGCTGAATGAGATGATACTGTCAGCAGTGACAAGGGATCGGACGAATTACTTCATGGTAGGTGATGTGAAGCAGTCCATCTATGGATTCCGTAATGCAGACCCGGGGATCATCATAGGAAAGTCCGATACCTATGAGAAGAGGGATGATGCACAGTTCCGCAGGATTGATCTCGACAGGAACTTCCGAAGCAGGAAATGTGTCACCGATACGGTAAATGACATATTCAGACTGGTAATGATTCCTGAGATCGGTGGCGTGATCTATGATGAGTCAGCTGAGCTGAAATTCGGAGCGGATTACTATCCGGAGATTCCCGAGGGTCAGGACAATGCCACAGAGACCGTGGTTCTGCTTCGTGACGATGACGAGCTGAATGAGATCTCTGACGACAATATGTCTCTTGAAGCTACATGGATTGCCCAGAAGATTCAGTCAATGATGAAGGGCTTCATGGTAGCTGATGGGAAGGGCGGGATGAGACCGCTTCAGTATCAGGACATTGCCGTCATTATGCGCAGTACGAAGGTCAATGCAGCGAAGATCATGGAGGTTTTCAATGCTTACGGTATTCCAGCTGAGAATGCGGCAGATACAGGATATTTCAGCGCACCGGAGGTGGTGGCGGCACTGAACTATCTGAGGATCATTGACAATCCGAGACAGGATATCCCTCTGACCTCGATACTGACGTCTATGTTCTATGGCTTTTCCGATGAGGACCTGGCGCTTATCAGGACTGCCCATGAGGATATGTCATTTCACGAGGCTGTGCTTGCAGAACGTGATGATCCGAAGGCAGCCTTATCCGAGGGTGCGAGGAAGAGGCTTAATGACTTTTTCACGGAGCTTGCGAAGCTGCGTGAGAGAGCATCGGATACACCGGTTTATGAGGTTCTTGCTGAGCTGTTTTCAGATACCGGATATGACCTCCTGGTCAGCTGTCTGCCTGGTGGTGATCGAAGGAGAGAGAATCTGATGAAGCTTATCGATAAGGCCTGTGCCTTCACGAGGACGAGCTACTCAGGCATTGCATCCTTTGTCTCATATATCGAGAGACTCGGGCAGTACAATGCAGATGAGGGTGAAGCTGACACAGGTAATGGCGGCGATGCCGTGAGGATCATGACCATTCACAAGAGCAAGGGACTTGAATTCCCGGTCGTATTTGCAGTCGGACTCGGAAAGAAATTCATAAAGACCTCTACCAGCGTGGAGATCGGCGCAGGCGGAAATGATATTTCCATGCCGCTCATAGATACAGCAAGGCACAGCAGGAAGGAGACCGTGCATCTGGCAATGCTTCGCTCATGGAAGGATGACAGTGAGCTCGGTGAGGAGCTCCGTGTTCTGTATGTGGCTCTCACCAGAGCAAAGGAGAAGCTTATACTCGTAGGATGTCTGTCAGAGAAGGACAGGGACAGTCTGATGGAAAAGGGCAGGAATATAAGCACTGACCGTCTGTCATATTCGGCTCTCAAGGGAGCAGGCAGCTTTTATAAGGTGATCCTGCCAGCACTTGTGAAGAACGGATATGTGATACAGTCGCCGGATGCATCTGACTTCGTAGAAAATGAAGCCGAGGCTGCAAAGGAGCGTGAGGATATACGGACTCTTCTGAACAGTGAGGGTAGCGCTTCTGTGAAGGACAGGGCTCTGAAGCTGTATGAGAGATTCACGCATCCGTATGCTTATGAGAGGGAAGTCATTCCCAAGCAGAAGTACTCGGTTTCTGAGATCAAGAAGGCCGCAATTGAAGCGGAGCTGAGAGAGGAAGCAGAGGACATGATACAGTATGAGACCTCTGATGAGGAATTCACTCCGACTGTTCCTGCTTTCCTGAATCACGAGGCACCGGTGAAGGACAAGTCAGTCCTCGGCACCGAGAGAGGTACGGCGATGCATCGTTTCTTAGAGAAGCTGGACTTCTCAAGGACTCTGCTTTCAGAGTCTCTCGAGGAGCAGATCTCTGTAGAAGTGGATAGGGGATTCCTCACGACTGATCAGGAGCAGATCCTGAAGAGGAAGCAGCTTGCGACATTCCTCTCGACAGACCTTGCACACAGGATGCAGGAGGCAGACAGGAATGGAGAGCTGTACCGTGAGCAGGCTTTTGTAGCAGGAGATACGCCGGAATTCTTTTTCGGTGATCTGACGGATGATACGGACGGAGTGTCATCAGAGGATCAGATAATTATTCAGGGAATTATTGATGCATTTTTTGTAGAAAATGGTAAAATAGTTCTGTTGGATTATAAGACTGATAAGGTGAGGACAGAAGGGGAGCTTCTTCAGAAGTATAAGAAGCAGCTTCAGCTGTATCAGATAGCTGTGGAGAGGGGAATGAATCTGCCTGTATCAGAGATGTATCTGTATTCCTTTGCATTAGGAAAGCAGGTAGCAGTACCTCTTGTCTCTCACTGAGCATGTATTGAATCAGGATAGAAGTATGTTAAGGAAGAAATTAATAGCAATGATAGCCGCTGCTGCCTTTACTGTCACAGGTCTGTCAGGATGTACCTTCGACGGGAAGCAGGTCATTTTCACGACAGGCACGATGCCGGGCACTGTATTCCGTATCGGGAAGCTGTCATGCAGCAGGAAGACCGCCAGGGTGTATCTGGCAAATTATTATAATATATATGGGAAGACCGGTGACATCTGTCTCTGGGAACAGAATCTGAATACATCGCGTCTGGTGCAGAATATCAGGAAGGCTGCCATTGACAGGCTGTCAGTGGTATATGCACTGAATCTGTATGCCGATGAGAATGATATTGATCTCACGAGTCAGGAGGAGAGTCTCGTAGAGAAGGCGGCTGGCAGCTATTATGGCAGTCTTTCTGCAAATGACAGGAAGGCACTTGATGTAAGCGAGTCAGATATCAGAGGCATGTATGAGAAGGAGGCTCTTGCATCCAAGGTATATACGAAGATTGTATCGAAGGCTGATGATGAGGTATCTGATGAAGAGGCCAGGGTCATGGATGCAGTGCTTATCACCTTTGAAGCCGGTGATGAGACTGATGCAGACAAGGCTCTGAGGGAGCTGGATGACGGTACTGATATATCAATAGTAGCAAAAGAATACTCCACTGACAAGAAGACCTCAGTGAATATCTGCCGTAGCTCGTATCCTGATGAGATCTGCAATGCCGCCTTTGCACTCGATGAGAATGAGTATTCCACTCCTGTCACGACGAAGGACGGTACATACATCATCTACTGCGTCTCCAAGTTTGATGAGGCGAAGTCGGATGAGAACCGGACGAATATCATTAACAGCCGGAAGAAGAAGGTCATGGATTCGATCATAGAGAAGCAGAACCAGAAGGACTATTCGTATATCGATGAGAATGCGTGGAAGGATATTTCCGAGAAGCTCGGTCATGAAATAGATACAGACAGCTTCTTCAGCACCCTCTCTGACAATATAAGTTTCTAGTATAATGCTGCGGCTTGACTCAATATGGTACTTTTTCACAAAAAAAGTATGAAAATTTCCTAAAATTTTATAAGTTTAGAACCTTGGATTTTTATTGAAACATAGTATAATAGATTATGGTGTAAAAAGTTTTACAGAGATCAAAGTATTTTGATTGAGAGGAGACGTCTAAATGACATCCAGGAAACCATCAGAAAAGAAGTCCGCTGATCTCTCAGCCACTGTTCGTGAGATCTTAAATCTCAGCGAAGAAACAGGAAAGAAAGCAGCAGACGGAATCAGAAAAGAGGCAGCAAAAGTGAAAGAAGCTACGACAAAGGCAGCGGAGGCTGCTAAGGCAAAGAAGGTAGAAGAGAAGAAAACAGAGGAGACAAAGGTGACAGCAGCTACAGAAGAGAAGGCTCCTGCAAAGAAGGCCACTTCTACAAAGAAGTCTGCAGCAAAGAAGACAGCATCTAAGGCAGCCAGTGCCGCAAAGAGCACAGCAAAGAAGGCTACCACAGCAGTGAAGAAGACTGTAGAGTCAGCTAAGGCAAAGGCTGAGGAGAAGGCTTGTGCACCAAAGGTGTTTATCCAGTTCGCAGGCAACAGCTTCAGTCTTGAAGAGATTCTTGAGGATGCCAGGAAGGATTACACCAATGGCCGCAAGAAGAATTTCAAGGACGTACAGATCTATATCAAGCCTGAGGATGGCAAGGCATATTATGTTGCTGATGGAGATCCGGGTGCAGTTGATCTCAGGTACGAGCAGTAATCCATATACATACGGATATACAGGAGTCAGGGAATTTTCCCCGGCTCCTTTTTTCATATCAGACTTTTATCTTTTCTAAAATTAATCTGTATTTAGTCACACATAATTCACATCTATGATATATGATCGAACCATCGACATTTTATATCCCCGAATCGGAGGCTTTCATGGAAAAGAAAAAAACAGGCAGAAAAAGGTGGATCATCCTGGGCTGCATTATCGCAGTCGTGCTGGTCGTGATCATAGCGGCTGAAGCAGGAAGACGCAGCAGATCAGTATCAGAGCAGAATGATTCAGTAAAGAGCGTAAAGGTACAGAAGGGCACGATTGCCAATACGATCACGGCAAGCGGTACGCTTGCAGAAGCAGAGACGACAGATATTACCATTCCTTCCGGAGTCACAGTGAAGAAGGTAGTCGTGGAAGAAGGCGATTCTGTAGAGAAGGGTGATGACCTGGCAAAGGTGGATATGACCTCGGTGAAGGAGCAGATCTACAATGTGAGGGATTCTATTTCTACAATTGATTCGACTCTCAAGTCCATAAAGAGTAAGTCCGGGTCAAAGTACACCGCGCAGAGGGAGATGCTCAATGCGCAGAAGAAGGATCTGAATACGGCTCTGAAGAGGCTTCAGAGGATAGAGAAGACCGGAACTATCACTGCTACAGCTTCGGGTACTATCGATTCTGTAAACGTAAGTGATTCAACAGGATCATCAGCTTCTACTACTACCTCAGGAAGCACATCGTCAGGCTCGACAGACATGTCGTCTATCAGCGGGCTGTCAGGTATTACAGGAATGAGCGCAGATTCGACCGGAATGGTCGCAACCCAGCTGTCAGAAAAGGTAAGTGCCGATGATCAGACGGGTACATCGGATTCGTCCTCTTCAGATACAGATACCTCATCTGATTCGAAGAAATCTGATGACAGCACCGGTGACAGCAATGCCGATGTCTCAGATGAGGATCTGCAGAAAATGATAGAGGAGCAGCAGAAGAAGGATCAGAACAGCAGCTCATCGCAGAAAAATACCACATCACAGAGTTATGGAAGCTCATCGCTTTCCGGACTTACATCGGGCTCTACGGATACCTCATCATATACGTCCCAGGCCTCTTCAGATGTCACCTATACCACCGCATTTACAGTGTCTACAGGAGACAAGATGCAGATAGACCTGTCGGTCGATGAGCTGGATATCCTGAATGTAAAGGAAGGGCAGGGGGTAAGCGTTACTCTCGATGCTCTTGATGACCAGAGCTTTACAGGTGAGATCACGAATGTATCTCATGTAGGTACAAACAACGGCGGTTCGACCAAATATACTGTGAGCTGCCAGATTGACAAGACTGATGACATGCTTGTCGGAATGAATGCAACGGCAGTCATTACCGTCGATTCAGCAGAGGATGTACTTACTATTCCACTATCTGCAGTTCAGGAGGATAATGGCTCATCCTATGTCTATACGACAAATGATAATGGAACTCTTGGTGGAAGGACTGAGGTGACGACCGGCCTGTCTGATGACAGTAAGGTAGAGATTACAGAGGGACTTTCTGAGGGAGACACAGTCTGCTACAAGGATCTCTCGGGACAGGAGCTCACGAGCTCGCAGAATAATGTGTCGAACATGAGAGATTCGATGATGCAGCAGAATGGCAGCAGTGACAGTGGTAAGGGCGGCGGCCCTGGTGGAGATTCAAACGGCGGAGGTATGCCTTCATCAGGTGGAAATGGCGGACCGGGAGGCAATTAATGGATGAAGAGAAAATGATCCTCCTGTCCGATTTATCAAAGGTTTATAAGATAGGTGACACCGTAGTAAAGGCATTGGATCACGCCAATATGCATGTGAACCGCGGCGAGTTCGTAAGCGTCATCGGGCCTTCCGGATCAGGTAAGTCCACTCTTATGAATATCATCGGATGTCTGGATACCGCGACCTCGGGACAGTACTTTCTTGATGGACAGGAGATTGCTAATTACAGTAAGAACGAGCTTTCAAGGATAAGAAACAGAAAAATAGGATTCATCTTTCAGGATTTCAACCTGCTTCCGAAGCTTACAGCGTATGAAAATGTTGAGCTTCCTCTGATCTATCAGGGCCTTCCGGCCTCGAGGAGAAAGGAACAGGCGGAGGAGGCCCTGAATCAGCTGGGACTCTGGGAGAGGCGTGATCACAAGCCGACAGAGCTGTCTGGCGGCCAGCAGCAGAGAGTCGCAATTGCAAGAGCATTAGCCACGCATCCGTCACTTTTTCTTGCTGATGAGCCGACGGGTAATCTCGATCAGAAGACAGGCGGGATGCTCCTTGAACTTTTCCATAAGCTGAATGAAGAGGGAAATACTATCCTTCTCATCACTCATGATGTAAAGGTCGCAAAGGAAGCCACAAGATCCATAAAGATCCTCGACGGTCACGTGACAATGGTACAGGATCAGAGTGAGATCGAGGAGGTGGTCTGATGGTAAAATCTTCAATAAAAATGGCCTTCAACTCCGTTTTTTCAAATAAGCTGAGATCATTTCTCACGATGCTCGGGATCATAATCGGAGTAGTGGCTCTTGTAGTCCTCGTGTCGATCACTACATCGGCGACATCGACGATTACTGACACGATTTCAGAGATCAGCACAAATTCGATCACCGTGACGATCACGGATGATAAGGATAATCCCCTGAAGCTTTCGGATATGGACGATATAGCTGAACTCGATGATGTGGCAGCAGTCGCACCATCAGCCGTATCATCAGCAAATGTAAAGAATGGCAGTGATACCGAGACCATGAAGCTTACCGGAACTACGGCCTCATATCAGGTAGTAAACGGAACGGAGCTCGCATCCGGGAGATTCCTGAAATCGGCGGATGTGGACAATCATTCTAATGTGGCTGTGATCAATGCGGACACGGCAAGGGATATTCTGGGTGTGTATAACACACAGCAGGCTATAGGAAAGACGATCAGTCTCAACGAAATGCCATACACCGTTATTGGTGTTATAAAGCAGTCTGATACTACTGTAATGCTTGGCTCCTCTTATGAGGCGTATATTCCTTTTACCTCACTGGAGAGACTCGCTACCACGGTCAGGGATATCTCAAGCTTCTCAGTGGCTCCGAAATCGGATGCCGTGTCCGACAAGGCCCAGCAGGAGGTTGATGAATATCTGCTTGACAGATTTTCAAATGACTCTGATGCCTTTACCGTGATCAATATGAAGGTCATTGCAGACACACTCAGTAAGGTGACTGATGTCATGGCTCTGATGCTTGGCGGAATTGCGGCTATCTCGCTGCTCGTGGGCGGAATCGGTATCATGAATATCATGCTTGTATCCGTGACAGAGCGTACGAAGGAGATCGGTATCAGAAAAGCAATCGGAGCTACTGAGGGCAGTATCATGCTTCAGTTCCTTATCGAGGCCCTTGTGATCTGTCTAATCGGTGCAGTCATAGGTCTTGTGATCAGCGGCATCATAATAGCGGCGATCAATGCCTTTACAGAATACAGCTTCTGGCTGAATCCTACAGTCTGCGTGGTAGCATCTGTATTTTCAATCGGGATCGGGCTTCTGTTCGGACTCTACCCGGCGAAGAAGGCAGCAAGCAAGGACCCGATAGAAGCGCTGCACTATGCAGGGTGAGAGTTACGTTTGTGAGTTGAAGCAGATCAGAATATTTACACAGAATAGCACTCTTTGTACGAGAGTGCTGTTTTTTTCTTGACATTCACTTCTTATAAGACTAGAATATAGATTAGCAATCGACAACGCTATTGGCTAACAAAGATCAAAGGAGTGATAATAACATGGCAGAAAAAAACGGCAGCCTTTCGATCACAAGCGAGAATATTTTTCCTGTGATCAAGAAATGGCTCTATTCAGATCACGACATTTTTTACAGAGAGCTTGTAAGTAATGCCTGCGACGCAATTACGAAGTTCGAGAAGCTTGGAATGATGGGAGATTACGAGCTTCCTGCAGACTATAAAGGAAAGGTATCGGTTGAGGTTGATCCTGAGGAGAAGACAATAAAGATCACAGATAATGGTATTGGAATGACCGGGGATGAGGTCGACAAATATATCAATCAGATCGCATTCTCAGGTGCTACGGATTTCCTGGAAAAGTATAAGGACAAGGGCAGCGATGACCAGATCATAGGTCACTTCGGACTCGGCTTCTATTCAGCATTCATGGTAGCTGATCTCGTATATATCGATACGCTGAGCTATCAGGATGGCGCAACTCCGGTACATTGGGAGTGCGACGGCGGCACAGATTATACGATGCGTGACGGCAATAAGACTGATATCGGAACCACAATCACACTGTTCCTGAATGATGACTGTCTTGAATTCGCCAATGAGTATAAGGCTCGTGAGGTGCTCGACAAGTACTGTTCATTCATGCCTACAGAGATCTATCTGACCAAGGCCAATGCCCAGACAGAGTACGAAGAGATCGACCCGGCAGACAAGAAGGATACAGATACAGTAGTTGAGGAGATCCATCAGGAAGCTGAGTATGAGGACAAGAAAAAGGATGACGGAACTACAGAGAAGGTTCTCAAGACCCCGGCTAAGGATAAGCTCAAGATCATAAAGAGACCTGTACCAATCAATGATATCCATCCTCTGTGGACGAAGAATCCGTCACAATGCACGGATGAAGAGTACAAGGACTTCTACCACAAGGTATTCATGGATTACCGTGATCCTCTGTTCTGGGTACATCTCAATATGGACTATCCGTTTAATCTAAAAGGAATCATTTACTTCCCGAAGATCAATTCAGAGTATGACTCCATCGAGGGTACGATCAAGCTGTACAACAACCAGGTATTCGTAGCTGATAATATCAAGGAGGTCATTCCTGAATATTTCATGCTCTTAAAGGGCGTCATCGACTGTCCTGATCTGCCACTCAATGTATCGAGATCAGCTCTTCAGAATGATGGCTTCGTTGCGAAGATCAGAGACTACATTTCCAAGAAGCTTGCAGACAAGCTCATCGGAATGGAGAAGACCGATAAGGAGACCTACGAGAAGTACTGGGACGACATCAGCCCCTTCATCAAGTTCGGCTGCCTGAAGGATACAAAGTTCTGTGACAAGATGAACGACTATATCCTCTTCAAGGATATCAATGACAAGTATGTGACACTGCCAGAGCTTCTTGAAAAAGATGCCGGGTCCCACAAGTCTGAAGATGAAAAGACTGATGACAAGGCAGAAGAAAAGAAGGATGACAAGAAGTCAGATGAACCGATAAAGGATGAGGACAAGACTCCTGTCTACTATGTCACGGATCCTAAGCAGCAGGGTCAGTACATAGATATGTTCAAGGCCAATGATATGGATGCCGTAATTCTCGACAGGACTATCGATACCTCATTTATCACACAGCTTGAGCACAGGAACCAGCACTACAAATTCCTGCGTATCGATGCCGATGTGACCAAGGCTCTCTCAGAGGAGACTGATCCGAAGGAGCTTGAGGAGGACCAGAAGACTCTTGAAGAAATATTCAAGAATGAGCTCAAGAAGGACGATCTGACGATAAAGGTCGAAAAGCTAAAAGCAGATGACATTGCAGCCGTCATCGGCCGTGATGAGAACATGCGCCGTATGAACGACATGATGAAGATGTACAACATGAATGGTCAGGCTGACGAGGATTTCTCAGGTCCTGAGACATTAGTCCTCAATGCAAATCATCCGCTCGTTAAGTACCTGGTAGGCAATAAGGATTCAGAGAACGCAGGCCTTATAGCCCATCAGCTCTATGACCTGGCAGAGCTATCTAACCAGCCTCTTGCTCCGGCTGAGATGTCAGAGTTTGTCAAGAGATCCAATAAGATCATGGAGATTCTGACGAAATAACGTACATGCACCACCTGTACCAGGTACAGGTGGTGCATTTTAGCTTAGTCATGTGGTCTCAGGTAGAATTTGCCGATGACCTTTTCAGTGCGGATTACGTTGCAGAATGCATCGGGATCCGCCTTTTTTATGGAACGGATGACACGATCCTGCTCGGAGCCGGCAATGACTGAGTAGACGATCTTGCGTCCGTTCTTCTCGTGGGAGCCGATGCCGTCAACGATGGTGCCGCCGTGGTCTGTCTCAGCGTATATCATTTCACATATCTTATCAGGGATTTTAGTTATGATAAGAAGCGTCACCTGCTGGTAGTTGCGGTACATCAGATGCTCGACCTCCGTCGTGGCGAACTGGAAGATGATCGAATACAGTGCCTTGTCCCAGCCGAAGAGGAGACCGGCGATAAGCAGTATTACGACATTGATACCAAGGATCACATTGAAGGAATCGGAACCGGTCTTCTGTGACAGATAGATGGAGATGAAATCCGTCCCGCCAGTAGTCGTATCAGCTCTGAGTGCAATAGAGATTGCCACGCCATTTATAATGCCGCCGAAAACACTTATCAGAAGTGTGTCATAGGTGATAGTGAACTGCGGAAGTACATCAGTAAGCACCGATGACAGGGCGATCACGAGAAGCGAAGTGCCGGTGAATTTTTTCCCTATGTACTTAAAACCTATGAATACCGGGATCGCATTGATAGCGAGGTTCAGCGGCGTATAAGGGATGCTCACCTTCGCATACTTGAGAAAAGATCTCTGCAGCAGAAGAGTGAGCCCCTGCGCACCGCCAGGGAACAGACCACCGGCGGAGACGAAGGTATTGATATTTATCGCGAGTATCAGAGACGCCGCAACTATTGCAATCAGCTGTTTTATGTTTTTTGAAATAGCCTTTTTCTTCATGTGAGCATTTTAACCTATTTATGGAGTTGTTACAAATTACATTGCGCGCAATCTAAAACAACACTTTGTGCCTTTTGTAGGTTGATTAGAAAACGCAACATACTTATAATGTTCTAACGAAAGAGATTTGAATGAGGGCGGGTGACATACACCCGTATTTTGTAATATCCTATGTAGGAAGGTATAAATATGTCAGAGAAACCATATACACTTGGAATTGATATCGGCTCAACGACCGTCAAGGTGGCGCTTCTGAGCCCAGAGGACGAGCTGTTATTTTCTGACTACAGACGTCATTTTGCAAATATCAGAGAGACACTTTACGGACTGGTGACCGATGCGATAAAGACAGCCGGTGACCATCAGGTGGCTCCGGTCATCACAGGTTCCGGCGGACTCACACTCGCAAAGCATCTGGGAATCCCGTTCTGTCAGGAGGTAGTCGCAGTGGCAACAGCACTGACGCACTACGCACCGCAGACAGATGTAGCCATAGAGCTTGGCGGTGAGGACGCCAAGATTATCTACTTCGAGAATGGAAATGTAGAGGAGCGAATGAACGGAGTCTGTGCCGGAGGTACAGGTTCATTCATCGACCAGATGGCATCTCTCATCCAGACAGATGCATCAGGCCTTAATGAATATGCGAAAAATTATCAGTCTATATATCCGATAGCAGCCCGCTGTGGCGTATTCGCAAAGACAGATATCCAGCCGCTGATAAATGAAGGCGCTACGAGAGAAGACTTAGCAGCATCTATTTTTCAGGCGGTAGTAAACCAGACCATCTCAGGACTTGCCTGTGGTAAACCGATCAGAGGGCACGTGGCTTTCCTTGGAGGTCCGCTGCATTTCTTAGACCAGCTGAGGCAGAGATTTATCGAGACACTTAAGCTCGATGACGAGCACACAATAGTTCCGGATAATTCACATCTGTTCGCAGCCATCGGCTCAGCCCTTAACTACAAGGAAGAGACCCAGATGTCACTTTCTTCCATCGAAGAAAAATTATCGAAGCCGCTTAAAATGGAATTCGAAGTCGCCCGTATGGAGCCACTTTTCAAGGATCAGGCAGAGTACGACGAGTTCTTAAAGAAGCATGGAAATAACCATGTAGAGACAGCTGATATCTCAAAGGCGAAGGGAGATGTCTTCCTCGGGATCGATGCCGGTTCGACGACTACGAAGGTAGCCCTTATCGATGATGATGGCCGTCTTCTGTATTCCTTCTATGATAATAACAATGGTTCGCCGCTAAAGACAGCTATCCGTGCTATGGGCGAGATCAAAAAGCAGCTTCCTCCGGAGGCTCATATCGTTCATTCCTGCTCCACAGGATATGGTGAGGCACTCCTGAAGTCAGCATTCAAGCTCGATGACGGAGAGGTAGAGACTGTAGCTCATTACTATGCAGCGGCCTTCTTTGACCCGGATGTGGACTGTATTCTCGATAT
>SAMEA3663054__coassemble_465_pt1 | contig 91629 bp, 82 predicted proteins | sample SAMEA3663054__metabat2_high_PE_006 | metagenome-assembled genome bin SAMEA3663054 (sample SAMEA3663054) | pig gut metagenome | biome: pig gut; feature: pig-associated habitat; material: faeces | place: France | collected 2012 | reverse complement strand
ATAATCTGCTTTTTTGTTTGCTCTGAATATGATACATGCCTAGATTATTATACCATAACTCAAGAGGATTGGGTATGGGTGTTCAAATATTTCCATTCTTATCCTTTTTAATACTTACATTGCGTGTTTCAAAAAAAGATTCTCTGTCGTGTATCTCAGCTGACAACTTTTTCTTTTCAAATATGCGCTTACGCGTCGTAATGATATTATTGTTTCTTTCTGAATAAACCATATCCGCTGTACCTCCTTTCGATTTTATAATTCTAATATGATTCACAAGAAATCGCAACAAAGCCATAATTAAAATTTATGCAATGAAAAATCCCCGCCAGGGGACGGGGATGAGGAATTATTATTATTATTTTGTCAAATCAAGAATTTGACTTTGTACCACCAGACTTCCTGGTGAGATCTGCAGCAAGAGAAGTATCTGTAAGATTGGTCCACTCGCCGTTAATAGTTACTGTACCATTATCAGTCTTAGGTATTATTGTCACTTTCCAAACACCTTGTTTTGCAAGTGTTTTTGACTTTCTTTTGACTTCTTTTTTATTTTTATCACCTGTAATAGTTGTAAGAACCTCGTTACTTAAGTCAGCATTAGTGTCTGATTCTGATTTGCATTCGATTGTACCATCAGCTTTCCATTCTACAGTATTTTTTGTCGCATTAAGTTTATCATAAACAGATTCCTCAGCACATGCTGTTCTTGTTGCATTCATGATCTCAGCAGCTGTCTGACAATCAGTAGAAACTCTCGACTTCTCCACATATCTCAGATACTGTGGTGCCAGGATTGCTGCGAGTACTGCGATGATGGCGATTACTACGATGAGCTCGATAAGTGTGAAGCCCTTGTTGTTCTTCTTTGCTACCTTTGTGTTCATTAGCTTTTCTCCTTTTCACTGAACACCCGTATCCGCATCTCTTGAGATTTGGATACAGAACCATTAGTTACCCTCCACTTTTCAAAAGCTGTAAGTGGAGTACCGGGATAGTCTTCACTGTCCCGGTCAGCGATGAGCGCGTCCCCTGGAACGCTTTCACCGTTGTCTTACTTCTTCCCTAAAATATTCGTGAAGAATTTCTAAAAAAAATATTAACACAAAATGATACGTTTGTTAATAGGAATTTTAGATTTTTTTGTACAGTTTACAATACAATATTATTAAAATTAAGAAAATGCTGTCATCGCTTATGAAATAAACTTCTTCTGCCGGACATACATGAGAAAAGGAAACCACGCAGGCCTGGCATAGGTTTAGGGGGAAGACTCGAAGCCGATGGAAATGATTATGCACTTGCCACGGCTATCATGAATATCTGATTAAAATTGTTTTCATTACGGCAAAATTGTGGTAATATGAGTTAAAGGTTTACTTGGTAAAGGAGTTACATATGAAAAGAAGGAGCAGAATCAGCAGAAATGTCAAAAAAGGCTTTGCTTCCGCATTTAATTTAAAGCCTGAGAAGAATTGGCCATCAGCCGGCAATTATAACGTTGAAGACGCCAAAGCCATTTATAGTGACTGGGTACAGGTCGGAAAGGATTTGAGAAATACCACACAGAAAGTCGGAACAGCAGCAGACTAATTCATCTGACAAACAAAGAGATGAAGTTGGCCGTTTTGAGGATACTGTCAATGAGATAATAGCCGATCCTGATTCCGATGCGCTATATGAGCCGTGCGAATAGCATGGCTCTAATTTTTGTGTTCCTGTGCAATGTTCTGAACCGCTGGAACACGCAAAAATAAAGGGGATGCCGACTTTCGAGCATTCCCTTAAAAATGGAGTAGGCGGGAGTCGAACCCGCGTCCAAAAACCTATTCACTCTCCTTCTACGAGCGTAGTGATCTGTTTAGGATTCCCTCTGCCGGACGGGAGAGCACGCCCTTCCGGTGTTGGTAGCTTCATGATACGTACATCAGCTCAAAGCTTTGCAGATGCCGTGTCCCATGTGTTTGAAGCCGGTGACTGAATGCATGGGGACATTCAGGCGACTCGTTGCCCTTAGGCAGCGTATGCTAAATCGTTATCTTCAGCGTTTAAATTTAATTTGAGATTTGACGCATCATCCTGCGGCTCGCTTCTAAAGCTTCAAGATCCCTGTCGAGACCTTTACTACCCCTAAAGCTATATATACTATAGCACGCTTTCCTGGAAAATAAAAGCAAAACTGCCTGTTTTCCTTAGGATATTTCCTGTGACTTGCGGTCTGTATCGATATTTTTCAATAATCAGTCAAGCGGGCTCACCTCAGATTCCTGACCTTGAAATCCCTTGCGGCCTCCCTTTCCTGGTCACGCTTCGCGATATCGGCCCTCTTATCATAAAGCTTCTTGCCCCGTGCAAGAGCTATCTCGATCTTGACTCTTGAATCCTTGAAATATGCCTCGACCGGAACCAGGGTATAGCCCTTTTCCTTGATCTTCTGCTCGAGCTTTCTGATCTCGCTCTTATGCATCAACAGCTTTCTCGGGCGAAGCGGATCCTTGTTCATGATATTACCCTTCTCATACGGAGCTATATGCATCTGGTAGATCCAGACCTCTCCGTTCTGGATCCTGACCCATGCTTCCTTCAGTGAACAGCCACCATTACGAAGGCTTTTCACCTCCGTTCCCACAAGTGCTATACCGCATTCAAAATATTCGTCCAGGAAATAATCATGCCTCGCCTTACGGTTAGTGGCGATTATTTTTCTTCCTATTTTTTCCTTTGCCATATCTGCCTTTACCTCCTGATATTCTCTTCAGGGCCTTCTCCGCCTGCCTTGACAGCTTTCCCTTGTGGCCTACAGGTGCATAGCTGCGCGGCTTTTCGACCTTCTTATTCCCGTGGAAATCATCTATCAGCTCGAAATCAATAGTCCTGGCCACTGGATTGGCATCCACAAGCTTCACCCTGAGAGGCATACCAAGGGTATAGTGCCTGTTAAAGCTCTTTCCAATGAGCTCATAGGTCTCTTCTGAAAACTCATAGAAGTCATCCGTCAACGTGCGTACCGGTATCATGCCCTCAATAGAGTTCGGTAAAGCCACATAAAGTCCCCATGAGGTGACTCCTGAGATCCTGCCTGTGTATTCCTCTCCAATGTGAGGCATCATGTACTGGACCTTCTTCAGCTTTATTGCATCTCTTTCGGCATCGTCTGCTCTTCTCTCAAGAGACGATGTACGGTCAGCTATATCTGGAAGAGCTGCATTCAGCTCTGTCTTCTTTTTCCTTTTCAGCTTCTTATGGATCTCAAGCTTCAGCACCCGGTGAATGAACAGGTCAGGATATCTCCTGATAGGCGAGGTGAAGTGACAGTAGTACCCGGCTGCAAGTCCGAAATGCCCACTGCAGTCAGTCGTGTATCTGGCCTGCTGCATGCTTCTGAGTGTAAGCGTCTGTATCAGACTTTCTTCCGGACTTCCCGCTACCCTGTCAAGAAGCCTCTGCAGCTCCTTCGGATGGATCTGGTTCACATTTCCTTCGAGAGTATATCCGAATCCTCCGATAAACGACTTCAGGGTATTAAGCTTCTCAGGATCCGGGAATCCGTGCGTCCTGTACAGGAATGGCAGCTTGTGGTCATAAGCATGCTTCGCGACAGTCTCATTGGCTGCAAGCATGAAATCCTCAATGATATGCTGTGCAACGCCTCTGTAATACGGATGGATCTCCTTCGGCTGGCCGTTCTCATCGAGTTCTACAACAGTCTCCGGGAAATCAAAATCGAGCGACCCTCTGTATGTCCTTCTGCCACGCAGGATAATGGCAAGCTCCTCCATCTGGCGAAACATCGGAACCACATCTGCATACCTATCTATTTCTGCCTCATCATCCTCCTCGAGAATCTTATTCACGGAGGTGTATGTCATCCTGTGAGCAGACCTGATGACTGATTCCACTATGCGGTGATCCTTGATCTCTCCCGTGTCATCAATCCTCATGATACAGCTCATTGCAAGCCTGTCCTCACCCTCATTCAGTGAGCAGATTCCATTCGACAGCTCGACAGGAAGCATCGGGATCACTCGATCCGGAAGGTACACTGATGTAGAGCGCTTCAGGGCCTCTTTATCAAGCTCCGAATCCTCAGTCACATAGTTCGACACATCAGCTATATGAACGCCCAGGATATAATCCTTTCCATCCATATGCAGTGATACAGCATCATCGAGATCCTTCGAATCTTCGCCATCAATAGTGACCATGAGCTCACTTCTCAGGTCTTCACGGCCTCTCAGCTCAGACTTTCTCACCTTGCCACGTCCGGCAACCTTCTTTGCCTCGTCAAGCACAGACTGTGGGAAATCTGTAGGGATATCATTCTCCTTTACAATGGATAAAATATCTACACCAGGCTGTCCCTTGATTCCGATGACCTCCTTTATCTCACCTGAAGGCTTCTTATTTGCACTGCCATAATCGGTGATATGACAGACTACCTTTGCATTATCGGGAGTCCCTGCTGCATTCTGTGCGGCAATGAAAATATCGCTCGTCAGATGCCTGTCATCCGGCACAACGAATCCGAAATTCGCTGACTTCTCGAAAGTGCCGACCACATCCGTATACTCATGCTCGAGAATCTCTACAACCTTGGCCTCGTCACGGCCATTGCCGCTCTTTCCAAGTGGTTCGATACGCACAGTATCCTTGTGAAACGCCATCTGGGTATACTTCTCAGGAATGAAAAAGTCCTCATCACATCCCTCTACAGTCACGAACCCGAAGCCCTTGGTGTTGCTTGAAAAGACACCTGTCAGATATTTGTCAGCAGTGCTACGAGCAGTCCTGTCCGGCTCCTCTGAGACTTCCGGAACTTCTTTTTCCTGTTCCGGTGCGGCCTCATACGAACCATCATTATTTTTCTTTACCTTCTTATCTGCTACAAGAGATGACAGGGCATTGGCAAGCTCCGTGTCATCTTCTACCAGAAGGAGCTCTTTCAGCTCATCTTCTGTCATGGGCGTGTAATTCTCATCTGAAAACAGCTGTAGCAGTGCTGCCTTCTGGTCCGCCCATCGTTCTTTCTTTGTCATAAAAATATCACTTCCTTCTATAACGAAAAAAGACCACCGCCGAAGCGATGACCTTCATTCTCAAATCTTAAATGAACTCATATTGAGCAGTACTGCCAATACGAAAAATACTGCCACAAGAATAGCTGTCACTCTGATGACGACTCCTTCACGGGAACGTCCCTTATTCTTGCTCCAGTATGTATCAAGACTCTGTCCACTGAGTGAACCAAGACCTGCATCCTCTCCCTCCTGCATCATGATGATGATCGTGAGGACGATGGATACGATGATGAACAGAACCATGAACAGATACTTTAATGCTGTCATCGTGTATATACCTCCGAAAAATATATGTCATGTCGTAAGTCACAACTCAATAATTATAAAGCTTTTATTCAGAAAATGCAAGCTTTACTTTTTATTTTTGAAATAATTATCGATTCCCTTTGCAGCAGCTTTTCCTGCACCCATAGCAAGGATTACTGTGGCGGCTCCTGTAACGGCATCTCCACCAGCGTATACAGCGGTCTTCGATGTCTCACCGTCTTCTTCCTTGGCAACGATGCAGCCTCTCTGGTTTGTATCAAGTCCCTTTGTGGTTGATGCGATGAGAGGATTCGGAGAGGTACCAAGTGCCATTATGACTGTATCGCACTCGATCTCGTACTCACTGCCCTCGATAGGTACAGGTCTCCTGCGTCCTGATGCATCAGGCTCGCCAAGCTCCATCTTGATCACGCGGATTCCCTTGACCCAACCCTTGTCATCTGCAAGGATCTCAACAGGATTCTGGAGAAGGTCAAACCTGATACCCTCTTCCTTTGCATGATGTACTTCTTCTGCTCTTGCAGGAAGCTCCTTCTCGCTACGTCTGTAAACGATATGTACCTCAGCTCCGAGACGGAGTGCAGTACGGGCAGCATCCATTGCTACATTTCCACCGCCTACTACGACTACCTTCTTGCCGTGAACGATAGGAGTGTCTCCATCTTCATAGGCCTTCATGAGGTTCGATCTCGTAAGTACCTCATTGGCAGAGAATACGCCATTGCTCTGCTCTCCAGGGATTCCCATGAATCTCGGAAGTCCTGCACCTGAACCGATAAATACAGCTTCATATCCGTACTCTTCCATCAGATCATCGATGGTGAGTGACTTTCCGATGACTACGTTGGTCTCGATATCTACGCCGAGTCCCTTTACATTGTCGACCTCGGCAGCTACTACCTTGTCCTTAGGGAGACGGAACTCAGGAATACCATATACGAGTACTCCGCCGGCTTTCTGAAGAGCTTCAAAGATTGTGACATCATATCCCATCTTTGCGAGGTCTCCGGCGCAGGTGAGTCCTGAAGGGCCTGAACCGATGACAGCAACCTTGTGGCCGTTCTTCTCCTTTGGAGGCTGTGGATGGATTCCGTTCTCACGGGCCCAGTCAGCTACGAATCTCTCTAGCTTTCCGATTGCTACTGCATCACCCTTGATTCCTCTGATACACTGACCCTCGCACTGTGTCTCCTGCGGGCAGACACGTCCGCAGACTGCAGGCAGTGATGAGCTTTCACTTATTATCTCGTATGCTCTCTTGAAATCTCTCTCGGTCACTGCATGGATAAATGCTGGAATATTGATAGATACAGGGCATCCGCCTACGCAGCGCGGATTCTTACAGTTGAGACATCTCTTTGCCTCTTCTACTGCTTCATCCTCTGTATATCCTAAGCATACTTCGTCAAAATTATGTGCTCTTACCGCTGGCTCCTGCTCTGCGATAGGCACTCTCTTCATCATATCTGCCATTACTTGTCACCTCCGCATAAACCACAGCCGCCATGATGGGTATCTCCCTCTTCGAACTCAAGCTTCTTACGGCCTTCCTCGGTCTTGTACTGCTGCATTCTCTCCATTGCCTTGTCAAAGTCCACGAGATGTCCGTCGAACTCAGGTCCGTCTACGCAGGCAAACTTTACTTTTCCATCGACAAGGAGACGGCAGGCACCGCACATACCTGTACCATCAACCATGATAGGGTTCATTGAAACGACAGTATGTATGCCGAGCTTCTCAGTGAGCTTGCAGACGAATTTCATCATGATCATTGGTCCGATGGCTACGCACCAGTCATATCTCCTGCCCTCATCCCAGAGTGCCTGAAGCTGGTCTGTACCCATTCCATGGAAACCATATGTACCATCATCCGTACAGATATAATGATTCTTTGCTACCTGGCTGACCTTGTCAGCATAGAACAGAAGATCCTTTGATCTCGATCCCTGGATCACATCTGCATCAATTCCGTGCTCATGGAGCCACTTGACCTGTGGATACACAGGAGCAGTTCCTACACCACCTGAGATAAATACGATATGCTTCTTCCTTGTCTCCTCGAGATTCTCCTCACGGCAGAGCTCTGAAGGCTGGCCAAGAGGTCCCACGAAGTCGTGGAAGCTGTCACCCTCATTAAGAGCTGCCATCTTCTCAGTTGATGCTCCGATTGGCTGGAACACGATTGTGACTGTCTGTGCTTCTCTGTCGTAATCACAAATGGTAAGAGGAATTCTCTCGCCATCCTCCTCTGCGATTGCGATCACGAACTGTCCCGGCAGGCACGAATGTGTGACCATAGGCGCCTTGACATCCATCTGGTAGATGTTGGCCGCAAGCTGTTCTTTCTTTACGATCTCATACATACTTTTTTCGTTTCCTTTCGTTTTTTAGTTGTTAGTTTCGAGTTCTGAGTTCTGAGTTCTGAGTTCTTAGTAAAGTTTAACTCTTAACTTATAACTTTTAACTTATAACTCTTAACTTAGAACTCTTAACTTAGAACTCTTAACTTAGAACTTAATTAAAATACACCAGCTCTTCTTCCTGTGTCGCAGGCTTCTCGGCCTTCTCTATCTTCGTCGGATAGAGCACAGGTCCCTTTCCCCTGTATTCTCTTGCGAACTCATTCTTCACCTTCGCTGTCACATGAACCCAGCTCTTGTGAGTGATCTCATCAGCCTCGTCATATCTGCATGGCATTCCTAGATACTGGATATCCTGTACACAGCAGGTCATTGCAAAACGTCCTGCAACGAAGGTACCTTTTCTGAGCTTTCCTTCGCCTTCTGTCGGATTGTAGACGAGGCCCAGGAAGTCAACTGTCTTGCCATCGTACTTCTTCGGATTGTCCATGCAGTCCATGAACCAGAGTGCATAGTCAGCATCTGTGATATGGAGCTCATCCGCATTGATATCGAATGGCAGCTCGTCAGGTCTGTTGTCGATTGATCCGTCTTTTCTCTCATAGACGATCTGTGCACGGCGGTTCAGGCCCTTGACATTCGCACGGAACTTGGCCTTCGGTGTAGAGTCATCACATCTGTTGAAAATGATGACATCTGCACGGAACATCTGCTCCTTGATCATCGTGCCCATATTCTTCATGTACATCTCGAAGGTAGTGGCATCGACGGTACACAGGCTCTGCACGATGACCCAGTCATCAGGTCCGTCCATCTCATAGAGAAGACTCGACTCCCAGGTACCATTATACTCTATAAAAATGGCCTGCGGGTCATATTCTTCCTGAAGAGACTGCATTTTCTCAAGAGTAAAATCGTTCTTGTCATCGATCTCGACGAAATCAATTCCTGCGTTCTTCAGTTCATCCTCATCATACTCTTCATCTCCGTCTTCACAGGCGATGAGAAGACATCTGTCAAAATCATCTGCAAAACCATTGTCGAAAAGTGTCTCTTTCACGAGCCTGGTCTTGCCTGAATCCATGAAGCCGAAGAAAACGTATACGGGGATCTCACCGTCTGTTTCTTCTGTATTCATTATTTCTCCTTGTTTTGAGTCTGGAGTTCTGAGTTATTAGTCCTGAGCTTTTTTACTCAGAACTTTGAACTAATAACTTAAAGTCCAAACAACTCCTCTACTTTATCCTCTTTCACATCAGTTCCAATGACTACGAGCTTTCCTGTGACATCAGGATCACCTGTACGGATTTCATACTCGCCGTCTACAAGGTCGAAGTAGATCCAGGTGCCGTCCTTTGCTGGAACGATGCCCTTGGAACGGACGATATATCCGTAGTCATCACTGTCTGCAAGAGTCTTAAGAGCGTTCTCGATTGTCTCCTTCGTGAACTTGTGAGGAGTCTCGCGTCCCCAGGTAGTGAAGATGTCATCTGCATGATGATGGTGGTGATGCTCATGGCCCTCGTGGTCGTGATCATGTGCGTCTGCGTCATGATGGTGTTCATGCTCATCGTGATCCTCATGATCGTGGTCATGGTGATGATGATGGTGACAAGCCTCTTCCTCTTCATGATGCTTTGTAGCAAGCTCGAATACCTCGAGATTGTCCTTGCCCATGATTGCATCAAGGATCTGCTTTCCAGAGAGATCATCCCAAGGAGTAGTGATCACAACAGCCTTGTCATTAAGGGCCTTGATTTCTTTTACTACATCCTCCAGCTTGTCCTGATCCATCTTCTGTGTTCTTGAAAGAACTACGGCTGTAGCATGCTCGATCTGGTCCTTGAAGAATTCGCCGAATGCCTTCATCTGCTTCTTTGCCTTCAGGGCATTTACGATAGTGACGAGTGCACCGATCTTTATATCCTCCGTCTTTCCTACATCAAGAACTGAAACCTCGATATCAGACAGCTTTGCAACACCTGATGGCTCAACGAGGATCCTGTCTGGATGATATGTCCTTATCACCTCGTGCAGATTCTTTGTGAAATCTCCTACGAGTGTGCAGCATACGCATCCACCATTGATCTCTGATACCTGAATTCCTGTATCCTTGAGAAATCCTGAATCGATTCCGATCTCACCAAACTCATTTTCTACAATAACTACTTTTTCATCCTGAAATGCCTCAGCGACAAGCTTTTTCATGAATGTCGTCTTGCCGGCACCAAGGAATCCGGATATAAGATCTACTTCAGTCATGTTACCTCCTTGTATGTAAGTTCTAAGTTCAGAGTTCAGAGTTCTTAGTTATGAGCTTAGAACTTTGAACTTAGAACTTAAAACTTTGAACTATAAACTCCACTACATTCTCTCTGGTGCTTCGAATCCCAAGAGATGAGTACCAGTCTCTAAGACATTAAGCGTCAGTGAAAGAAGAGACATATAGCTCTTCTGTTTATCGCTATCTTCGCATGAGAGAATCTTTGTCTCATGGTAAAAGTGATTGAACGCATTTGATAATTCGTAAATATACTGGCAGATACGGTTCGGCATATTGTCTTCATATGCTAAACGTACCGAATCCTGGAATGGAGCCAGAGCAAGCAGCAGGCTTCTCTCACTCTCAGTCTCAGGCGGAAGAATATTTACAGAATCAAGTTTCTTCCCGGCTGCCTCATATTTACGTATAATAGACTTCATACGGACGACGGTATACAGGATATATGGCCCGGTATTGCCCTCGAATGAAGTGAATTTGTCTATGTCAAAAATATAGTCCTTCGACGGCTGATTCGACAGATCGCCATACTTAATGGCTGCAAGGGCTACAATATTGGCTGTCTTCTTAGCCTCGTCTTCTGGGAGCTCATTATTTTCCCTGATCTTCTCATACATCTTCTCATCGACATCAGCAATGAGTGTAGACAGACGCATGACTCCGCCCTCACGGGTCTTGAATGGCTTGCCATCCTTGCCGTTCATCGTACCGAATCCGATGAAATCGAGATCGCATGAATCAGGGACTATATCACACTTGCGTGCACAGCGGAAACACTGTATGAAATGAAGCTCCTGACGCTTGTCTACGATGTAGGCTATCTTATCAGGATTATAATCCTTCACACGCCAGATCATAGTGGCAAGATCTGTCGTATTGTAAAGAGCAGCACCATCAGACTTCAGGATCATGCATGGAGGAATCTCCTTCTTATCAGAGTCTTCCTTCACATCGACTACGAGTGCTCCATCACTCTCATATGCATAGCCCCTGGCCTTCATATCAGCTACCATATCAGGAATATATGGCGCTGCATCTGACTCACCCTTCCACAGGTCAAATGAGACATTGAGCTTCTCATAATTCTTCTTCAGGTCGGTGACACTCACATTCATGATATGCTTCAGGAGAGCTCTGTATCCGCGTCTGCCCTTCTGCAGCTCATTCGTAGCCTCAAGGGCCTTCTCATGATAGCTCTCATCCTCTTTGCTCTTTCCTGAAGCGCATGGGTAAATCTCCTCAAGCTCTGAAATAGTAAAAGGAGGCTGATCCGGATACTCACCCGTATAGCTCTCATCGAAATAAACGAGATCCGGCTTTCTCTCATGAAGCTCTGTGATGATGAGTCCCATCTGCAGGCCCCAGTCTCCGAGATGCACATCACCATATACGGTGTGTCCCATGTAGCGGGAAATCCTCTTGATTGACTCGCCGATGACTGCTGAGCGGAGATGACCTACATGGAGTGGCTTTGCCACATTCGGGCCACCATAATCAAGAATTATGGTAAGCGGCTTCTTAGGAGCATCAAGTCCGAACTTCTCACTTGAAGCCATCTCATTGGCGTATTCAGATAAAAATGACGGATTCAGGTCAAAGTTGAGAAATCCAGGCTTCACAGCCTCGACCTTTGAAAATACCCTGCCCTCCTGCAGCTGCTGCGCAACTGCCTCTGCCATGATGATAGGTGCCTTGTGGTACTGCTTAGCAGCGGCCATGGCTCCATTGCACTGGTATTCACAGAGATCAGGACGGTTACTTACCGTCACCTTTCCATAAGACGAGTCTAAGCCGGCCTTTTCAAAGCCGGCTCTAACCTCGTCAGTTATTAGTTCTATCAGTTCTTTCATTTATCAGTAATCCTTTGTGTCTCTTTCACGGGAAAGAGTGTATTTCTATATCTTCCGAGAATTTTCTTCAGTGCGAAACCGAAGCCGAATACAGATATGGCTTCACCCGCTCCTACTGTAAGCACAAGGAAGGGATATGCTGTACCTACTCCGTATGCCAGTATCAGAATAGCCGGTACTCCAAGAGCATTAAAAAGTACAGGCGGCACTGTATAGATGAACTTTCTGTTGCGAAGCAGCCTTGTGACTACTGCTGCTGCAAGTGTGATCAGGCTGCCGAATACTACATCATAGATAGCTGAACCTGTGATCAGATTCGCTATCAGGCATCCGATGAAAAGTCCCGGAACTGCAGCAGGCGTGAACACAGGAAGAACCGTGAGTGCTTCCGAAATACGTACCTGCACTGCCCCGCTCGCCAGGTCAAATCCTGCTGCAAACACCGTCAGCACCACATAAAGCGCTGCGATAATACCTGCCTGAGCTACAAAAAGCGCACTACCATTTCTCTTTGTTGACATAATTAACCTCCAGTTTTCTTCGATGCAGAAGCTATGTCACCTTGCTTCTGTTTAACGTGTGGGTGGTCTTCGACCACACGATGCTATAAATAATGTTACAGTGCCTTATTCTAACATAGATTGCGTACAATTTGAAGTTGTGCTATGTACTTAATTCAATACAGATTCGATCACATCAACCATCTGGTCAACGTACTTCGCACACAGCTCCTTGGTATCAGCCTCTGCCATAACCCTGATCACAGGCTCTGTACCACTGGCACGTAAGAGTATGCGACCGTTGCCCTTAAGCTCTGCTTCGATCTCATCCTTGCACTTCTGTACCTTTTCATTATTGAGTATGGCATCCTTGTCATCAACCTTTACATTCTTCAGGAGCTGTGGATACTTCTTCATGCCGCTCGCAAGTGTATGAAGTGAGGTCTTCTCTTCCATGATGACTTCCATGATCATGATAGCTGTCAGGATCCCATCGCCTGTGGTAGCATGCTTTGAGAAAATGATATGTCCCGACTGCTCGCCACCAAGCACATAGCCATGAGCGACCATATCCTCATTCACATACTTATCACCGACGGTCGTCACATCGTATTCGATATCATTTTTCTCAAGAGCCTTGAACAGTCCTAGATTAGCCATGATCGTAGCTACGACATGATTGCCGTCGAGCCTGCCATGCTTCTTGAGATAAGTACCGCAGATATATATGATATAGTCGCCATCGATTACCTGGCCTGTCTCGTCAACAGCAATACATCTGTCTGCATCACCGTCGAAGGCAAATCCGCAGTCAAGCTCTTTTTCCTTGACCAGATTCACGAGATTGTCGATGTGGGTGGAACCGCAGTTCAGATTGATATTAAGGCCGTTTGGCTCATTGCCTACCACATAGGTCTTGGCACCGAGCGCATCAAATACACTCTTTGCGATATTGAAGGTCGAGCCATTAGCACAGTCGAGGCCAATTCTCTTGCCCTTGTATGAACGGGTGGCAAGGGAGATCAGATAGCCGATGTATCTGTTTCTTCCAATAGCATAATCGATAGCAACGCCAATATTTTCTCCGATGGCGAAAGGCACATCATCTACCTTGCCATCAAGGTAATCCTCAATCTGGCTCTCAATAGCAGCTGACATCTTGTGACCATTGCCGTCCATCAGCTTGATGCCGTTGTCTGAATATGGATTGTGGCTCGCGCTTACCATGACTCCGCAGTCGAAGTCCTCGGTACGTACCACATACGCAACAGACGGAGTAGTCGTCACATGCAGCAGATACGCATCAGACCCTGATGAAATGATACCAGCCACGAGAGCATACTCAAACATATAGCTCGAACGTCTCGTATCTTTTCCAATGACTATTCTGCCGCGCTTCTCCCTGCCATAGTACCAGCCGAGATAACGGCCGATCCTGTACGCATGATCTGAAGTCAGGACCTTGCCTGCTTCTCCTCTGAATCCGTCTGTTCCGAAATACTTCATTTGTCCTCTTTTTCCTCCTTGGTACTCTCTGACTTCGTGTCAGCCTGTGTCGATGTGGCTGATGTGCCTTCTTTCTGCTCAGAAGCTTTCTTGTCAGCTTCCTGCTCCATCCTGATTATATCCAGATCGTCCTGAATGGCGTTCTTGATCATCTTCGCATACTGCTTCTGTCCATCCGGTTTCAGATGGATTCCATCGTGATAGAACCAGCTGTCATGACCCTTGGCATATTCATGCCAGTTGATCAGAGTCACGTTCTCATTCTTATCACACAGCTTCTTGATCACCTTATTCGAATCATCCTCCCACTGTATGGAATCTCCGAATACATTCACCCAGTAGATATGACGATCCTCGCCTATCATATCGATAAGCTCCTGGCCGGCATCTTCTTTGAATACACCATTGGTGCCCAGAGCGATGACTACAATCTTGCCAAGCTTATTTTTCTTCTTATAATCCTTTATTATATCCTTTGCATCCCAGAGCTGTCTGGACTCATGAGCATTCACTATCGACTTGTCAGGAAGGACCTTCAGCAGCTCAGGTGAAGCACCGAGCATTACTGAATCACCTATAGCCGTTACAGGAACCTTAGTCTCTGCCGTGAGCTCATCCTGCTTTTCAGTGTCCTCAGTCGAGGATGATGATGTAGCGGATGTTGATGAAGTTGCAGCAGAGGTCGATGCAGATGAACTGCTTGTAACCGATGATGCCTGGGACGACGACTCACTCTCCTGCTGTTCAAGCATCTTCTGGTTTGCAGCCAGCTGCTGTTCCAGCTCCTTCGTATCGGTATTCTTTTTCCCGGAGAAAATAGTCGCAATGATTCCAACTACGATAAATACTGTAGCAGCCACTGTTGCTAAAAAGAAAAGTGTGGCCTTCCACTTTCTGGTGATGTTCAGTTTTCTCTTTACGATCCAGCCGACCATCTCATGCTCCCATACAGCAAGAAGCATGATAATAGCAAGCTGTATCAGCGGTGCGCATGGGATCCTGGTCCACTTCTTCACATTGAAAAGAAAGATAACCGGATACATGAACAGATACATCTCATAGCTTCTCTTACCGATGAAATCAAGAACCGGATTCTCAAGGATCCGTCCAAACGGAAGAGACGGCTCTGCCGTGATGATGACAAGCACAAAGATGACAACCGTGACTATCTGCATGAGTCCTGTGTATGTAGGGTCTGCCATCCCGTCTACAAATATAAACGAAATGACAAGAAAGATCATGCTTATGACAAATACCGGCAGTGATGCCTTCCGTGCGGTCTCACTCCTGAACAGTCTGAACTCATCGGTCCCTACACCTGCAAATCCGAGCATGACTCCGAGCGTCAGTGCATAGAGCCTCGTATCAGTACCATAGTATACTCTCGTCGCATCAGTACCATAAGGGAGCAGAACCCCCATCAGGATAGCTGAGATAGACGATATGATAAGGAAGAACAGAAGTCCTCTCTTTTTTCTGCCACGATTCGCAAGAATCAGATATATAAAATACAGCACTGGCCAGATCACATAGAACTGCAGCTCAACAGCGAGCGACCAGATATGTGTGAATGGAGTCGCATTGGCTATCTTCGTAAAATATGACGAATTCTGCGCGATCTGCCACCAGTTATTATATCCCAGAAGAATCGAGATGACCTCGTTCCTGACGCCTTCTACAGCCTTCGGATAGATAAAATGAAATGCTCCGACCGTGAGGAATACAGTAAGTATAACCGGAGGATAGATCCTGGTAAGTCTCTTCAGATAAAAATTCTTAACCGAAAACCATCCACGTCTCCTGCTCTTCTCACTCGTAAGCGCAATGAGATATCCTGATAACACGAAAAAGAGAGAGACTCCTAAGAATCCTCCCTTGATCGTGTATGGAAACATATGGTAAAAAATGACCCCTATTATAGCAATGGCTCTAAGCCCGTCGAGGCCATAAACGTGTCCTTTATTGTCTGCTGCGCCTGTCGTACTTCTATTAACAGTCAATTTTAATACTCCTTCTACATAGTCCTGTAATAGTTAAACATTTTTCAGGCGCAGTTTCAAGTTCTTTCTTTTGAAATATATGAAACATTATATTAACAACTCACTTGACCTTTACACTCTTAACCCCTGACCAGGAGCTATACACTTTCTTTCCATTCGTGCCTGTGTAGTATGTCCTGACCTTGAAGTAATATCTCTTACCCTTCTTAAGTGACTTCATGGTGTATGAGGTCTTTGTAGTATTCTTCGTCTTCGTACCCTTCGTCACGGCCTTGTTCGTTCCGGCCTTTACCTGGTATCCGCTGATTCCCGATACCTTCTTGTACTTTACCGTAGCCTTCCTGCTGCCTGCTTTCACCCTGGAGATCGAGGTCTTCTTCGGATTGATCTTGTAGGTAGCTGTAATGGTGCCGGTATAATTGCCCTTGAATGTCAGGGTGACTGAAGCTGTACCAGGAGTCTTGTTATTCGAATCTGTCCTGGTGTAATCAGTATCTGCTACGAGCTCTCTTCCCAGGGCATCGTCAGTCACTGTAATCGCCGGCTTACGTGACTTGCCATTGTAGGTAAGAGTCAAAAGCCCTGATACAGATATACCATTGTCCTTCTTATACAGGCTGGATGCATCCTTTGGATCGATCGTATAGCTCTCGGTTCTGACACCGGTATTAGTATTAGTAGTAGTCGTTGTAGTACCTGTAGTGCCTGTTGTACCGGTAGTACCTGTCGTACCTGTAGTGCCGGTCGATGTAGATGTACCCCTGAAATTATTGATACCTGTGAGCGTGAAACTATAGGTACCTGCATTCACTGAATCAGGGAATGCTGATATCGTATAGTCTGTTCCCTGAATAAGTGTATTATTACCCATCTGTACCACTACCACTGTAGGGTACTGCTTCTGTCCATTGTAGGTATATGGTGAAGCCGGAGTGAGCGTCACCGTAGCCTTGGAAATATTTCCCTGAGTAATCTCGAAATTATGTGATGCAGTTCCGGTATAATTTCCCTTGCCGGTCACAGTCACCTGAGCACCTGTGCCAATGGCTCTGTTATTCGCATAGGAATATGTATAGTCTGTGCCTGCTACAAGAGTGGTATTACCGACCTTGATCTCCGGCTGCGGGGTGATATTTCCGCCTGTATATGAATATGTCGGATTGGCTGTACTAGTCGTAGTAGTAGTCGTTCCCGTGCTGCTCTCAGAATCCTTGAAGGTAAAGGTTGCTGTAGAGAGATCTGCCGGTGTGATGTCAAAGGTAGTCCTTGCACTTCCGGAATACTGCTTCACTGTCCCTGAGCCTGTATTGCCACTGGCTGCAACCGTCTTCGCTGTTACTATGACGGTCATCTTTCCTGCATTAGTATTATTGGAATATGCAACATCATATGCACTTGAAGGGACCTCATTATCCTTGTAGGTAACAACTACCTTCGGCTTCTTTTCCTTGCCATCGTACACGATAGGAGTCTTCTCTGACGGATCAAGAGCGATCTTCGTTGCTCCCGCCTCAGAGAGATTACCACCGGTGGATGGCATTATTGTAAAATTAAGAGTCTTCGTGCCTGAATAATTTCCGGTTCCCGTAGCCGTGATAGTAGCTGTCTGATTGGCTGTGATCGTAGGCTGGGCGGTATTATTCGCATAGCTGAGTGTGTAGTCAGTTCCTTCTGTCAGAGTCCTCGTGGAGCCTCCGATATTCATTGTGATTGTGACCTTCGGAGTGATAGCCCTGCCCGTTGCATAGTACTTCGCATCCGGCTGTGCGAGTGTCATTGTGGAATCACTCAGGCTGCCCTTAGTCACCTCGACAGGAACGGTGAAGGTCTTCTGCTCATTTGCTATGGTGGCAGTATATGTAAGAGATGAAGTGCCTACTGCCCTTGCCGAAACATTCGAACCTGAAACAGAAATCGTTGAATCGTTTGTCGGTCTCAGGTTTCCTGTAGCTCCGGCAATGGTAAACATATTGTCACCACCACTGCTCGTTTTAACGCCATACGTCACAGCAGGTGCCTGTCGTGTCGTGCCAAGAGACATGGTCATTTTCTTGTCACATGCAGCATTATTTCCGTTTAAAACAGTATTTCCTGACTGACCGGAGCCATCGTTGAAATTGTAGACTGCGTAGATACCGGTAGTTCTGTTCCTTGTTATTTCCCTTGATACGCTTACATCACCAGTCTGCGTAAGATCAGGCGCACCGCTATCATCATTTGATTTACCAATAGCCATACAGTAGTAATCTTTATTATTAAAAATGACATGACCTATCCCGCATGAATTATAGGTATTGTAGTCAGATGCATCGAGTTTCCATGAAGGTGCTGAATCAGCAATCATCTGCTTCCCAATAGTCTGAGCATCGCCCGTTTGACCATCAGATGTTATAAGAGCTCCTGATTTACCGTCAGGCCGTTGCTCATTATAATAAAGCGCCAGGTCCTTTGCTCTCTCAATTGCCAGCTTCTCAAGAGCGCTGTTATACTTAAGCGTATTGCCCGATCCCTGATCGTTAAGCGTTTTGCCCGATCCCTGATCGTCTGTATATGTCTTTACTGAATCATAAATTGAAGCTACATCATCCTGCCTGACAGTAACAGTATATGTAACAGGAATCGTATCCGTATCAGCTGCGTCCGCCTCTACTCTTCCTGTATTCCCTGCTATATATGGTATCGAAGTAAATGCAAAAGCACATCCTAGTGCAAATGCCGCTATTCTTTTCGCCAGTCTTATCCTCATAATATATTCTCCATGACTTATAAAAAACAGAGTGATCCTTGTATTTTTCACACAATCAGCGGCACGAGCTGCCTCATGACGCTACCTCTAGTATAACACAAACCACTTGATTATGGAAACAGATTTTCTTACAATATACTCATGAAAAAAATAACACAGAGCCTTTCGATCAGCGAAAGGATTAAATATCAGGATATATTTCTTAGGTACACCAGGGGCGGCGACTGCTATGTGACTATTGAGACCACCGGACTGTCTCCTGAGCGTCATCGCATCATCTCATTCTCCCTGGCAACAGTTACAGATGAAGCGATTGCTGTCACCACCTTTTTCTCAGACAATAAGGATGATGAACTGACGATCATCGAGAACGGACTGGATGCAATCGGGGATGCAGGACGCATCATTACCTGGAACGGTGATTCATTTGACCTCCGCTTCCTTTCTGCCCGTGGCGAGGAATACGGCATCAAATCACCAGTCCAGACCTCATACGATCTGAAGAAAATTTTTTCTCCACTGAAGAGATTCATCGCATCCGGCAGTCTCTCGCTTTATGATACTCTCGAGGAGATGGGCATTTCAGATGATTCAGTTCCCGATGGAAAGACACTCGTGACGCTGTATAAAACCTTCATAGAGACAGGTGAGAAGCGTTACTCAGAGCCGGTATTACAGCATAGCGTATATAAGCTGACCGGCATCATGAATCTGATGTGCCTTCACAGCTGCCTGAATATAAATAAGGCAGTACCGACCATCAATGAAAGCTCGGTCACAGATGAGACGCTCATTGTGAGTGGAAGCACTGATCTGTTTTTCCCGACAAATCTTCATATAGGAATGGATGGAATTGATCTTTTCTATAGTGAGAACAGATTCAATGCCAGATTCACTCTGTATGATGGCAGAATACGGATGTATTTCCCTGATCCGGCCTCATACGTCCGTCTGAAGTCCGACGGCTCGCTGATCCCGAAGGAACTATCAAGGTCCATGTCGAAGGACAGCTATGAAAGGGTATCAAAAGAAAGCTGCTTCTCTCTCGTGAAAATCCCACAGGAGAAAAAGCAGCTTGAAAACTATATTATGAGTCTTGAGAAAATGTGATCATACCTTCTCGTAGAAGAATGAGCTTCTGCGCTTGTATCCGAGATCACGGTAATTCATTATCTGCTCGGTGCTTCCGATAAAGAGAAGTCCGCCCTGCTTCAATGAATTATTGAACTTGCTATAGATCTGATCCTTTGCCTCATCGGTAAAATAAATTACTACATTCCGGCAAAGTATCAGGTCAAGATTCGTAGGATAAGGGTCCTTCAGGAGATTGCTCTCGCGGAACTCAACACGCCTCTTGATATCCTCAGATATCTGGTATGATGAACCGACCTTCCTGAAATACCTGGTCTTCAGATCGTCAGGCACACCCTTGATACTCTTTTCATTGTACAGACCGACCTTTGCCTTGGCAATGACCTGCTTGTCGAGATCCGTTGCTATGATATGTATCCGATCAAGCGGCACATGCTTCGATAAGCACATCACAAGTGAATACGGCTCATCGCCTGTAGAGCAGGCTGCACTCCAGATATTAAGCTTCTGACCGAACTTATCTATCAGATACGGGAAATATTCTTCATCAAGCAGCTTCCACTGATCAGGATTCCTGTAGAATTCTGATACGTTTATTGTCAGAAAATTGACAAACTCATCAAATGCCTCATGGTCATCACGCAGCAGATGCACATAAGCCTCATACGAATCCAGCTTGTGCTTTGTGATCAGTGAATCGATCCTCCTGCGCATCTGCTTCTCCTTGTAGGAAGACAGATCGATCTTCGTCAGGGCATATACCTGTGTCTTGAACTGTTCATATCCTTCCATGCTAAATCTCCATAAAAAAAGATGAAAAAAGGGACAGGTCCCTTTTTCATCTTTTAAGTAAACCATTAAATAAGTAATCCATTAAAAGATGAAATCAGGACCCGTCCCTGTTTTCATCTGATTACTCAGCATCTGAATCGTTGTTTCTGCCGTCATCCATTGCCTTGATCGAAAGGCTTATCTTGTGATCAGCTTCTCTGAACTCAACGACCTTTGCGTCGATCTCCTGACCAACCTTCAGTACGTCTGATGGCTTGTCCACATGATCCTTGGAGATCTGTGATACATGAAGAAGTGCATCTACTCCAGGAGCAAGCTCGATGAATGCACCGAAGTCTGTCATACGTGCTACCTTGCCGTGAACGATATTGCCGACAGCGTACTTCTCTGATGCGTTATTCCAAGGGTTCTCATCCGGGAACTTCATTGAAAGAGCGATCTTGTGATCGTGGATATCCTTGATGAATACCTTTGCCTTGTCACCAACCTTCAGCAGCTTGCTTGGATTGTCGATCCTGCCCCAGCTCATCTCTGAGATATGAAGAAGTCCGTCTATTCCGCCGAGATCGATGAATGCTCCGAAATTAGTCACGTTCTTGACTGTTCCCTCGATCACATCGCCAACCTTGAGATTAGCGAGAAGCTCTTCCTGCTTCTTCTGCTTCTCTTCGACAAGGAGAACCTTTCTATTTCCGATGATACGTCTCTTGTGAGGATTGAACTCTGTGATGATGAACTCAATCTCCTGACCATTATACCTGCCAAGATCCTTCTCGTAAGTATCTGATACAAGGCTTGCAGGGATGAATACTCTGGCCTCGTCTACTACTACTGAGAGTCCGCCATTCAGTACCTTGACTACCTTGCCCTTCAGTACCTCGTTGTTGTTGAAAGCCTCTTCGAGCTTCTTGTTGCCTCTCTCCTGTGCGAGACGCTTATATGACAGTGTAACCTGTCCCTCTGTCTCGCTGTATTTGACTACTACAGCCTCCATTGTGGAACCAACAGAAGTAACTGTGGTGAGATCGAGATTCGAATCATTTGAATACTCGTTCCTTGTGATCACTCCATCAGCCTTCGTACCGATATTGAGGATAATCTCGTCAGGCTTAACGGCAATGACCGTTCCTTCTACCACATCTCCTGCGCGGACCGTCTTGAATGACGCATCCAGCATTTCGTCAAAACTCATTTCTGACATCTACCAATGACCTCCTGAATAATATTCGCTGGGGTGGATGCTCCGGCTGTAACACCTACAACATCAGCATCGCTGATCATCTCAGGATCCAGGTCATCCGCAGTCTCAATGAAGTGTGTCCTCTCACACCTCTCACTGCATATATCATACAGCTTGTGCGTATTCGAACTGTTCCTGCCGCCAATCACCAGGCACACGTCCACTTCCCCAGCGATACGTGCTGCCTCCTCCTGACGTTCCTCTGTTGCATTACAGATCGTATTCAGAGCATTAATATCATACCCTTTTTTATCAAGGATTTCAACTATATCTTGAAATTTCTTGTAGTTAAATGTCGTCTGTGAAAGGATGAGGATTTTTTTCTCATTGTCATTCAGGGAAAAATTATCCGCTTCACCGGGAGTCTGTATCACAGTGTAGTCATCGCCCTCGATCCAACCCGTAATCCCCTGTATTTCGGGGTGTTCCGGGTCCCCTATGATGATTATGTACTCACCCTTCTCAGAGGCCTCTCTGGCAAGATTATGGATTTTCTTTACAAAGGGGCAGGTTGCATCGATCGTGGCATGTCCTGCAGCCTCGATGGCATCTTGCACTTTTTTTGATACACCATGAGAACGCAGTATCACAGTGCCCTTCGTATATGAAGACGGGTCGTCATTTTCACCCATCACCTGCACACCCTTTTCAGCGAGAGCATTGACCACTGACTCATTATGTATGATGGGACCATAGGTGTATATCTGTGTTCCGTTATTTTTCTTAATCTGCTCTTCTACCAGCGAAATGGCTCTCTTCACGCCGAAGCAGAAGCCGGCGTTTTCAGCTAATACGATCTTCAATAGCCTTCACTACCTCATCAATTGTCATCTCAGATGAATCGATCTCTACAGCATCATCTGCCTTCTTAAGCGGTGAAATCTCACGGGTCATGTCCGCCTGATCACGCTTCCTGATATCCTCGATTATCTCATTCAGATCAGGATTCTCTCCTTTTTCCACAAGCTCCAGATATCTCCTCCTGCCCCTTACCTCCGGAGAAGCCGTAAGATAAATCTTCAGGAAAGCATCCGGCAGCACACAGGTCCCGATGTCACGGCCATCCATGACCACATTTTCAGTCTCTGCCAGCTTCTTCTGAAGTGCTGTGAGATTTTTCCTGACCTGTGGATACGCACTTACAACACTTGCTGCCTTGCCCACTTCTTCTTCTCGGATCTGTGTCGAGACATCCTCTCCATTCAGCAGTACATGCTGGGTTCCATCGATATACGAAAGCCTCACATCTGCCTTTTCAGAAGCCTTCTCCACAGCATCCTTGTCATGGATATCAATTCCATTTTTCAGCATATACAGGCCTATACTCCTGTACATTGCCCCTGTATCTACATATACGAATGACAGATCCTTTGCCACTCTCTTTGCGATTGTTGACTTGCCAGCCCCGGCAGGCCCGTCAATAGCTATCTGTTTACTCATGCTGTCGTTTACTCCTTAATCTACCTTAAATCTACGCCATATTCTCTTCTGACTCTTAACTGAGAACTTAGAACTCAGAACTCATAGCTGCGCTATATCCTGCCAGTGCCCCCATTGAGAATGCGCTCTGAAGATTGAATCCGCCTGTGAGTGCATCCACATCGAGCATTTCTCCACATGTATAGAGTCCCGGATATTTCTTTACCTGCATTGTCTTCGGATCCACCTCCTTCACCGACAGGCCTCCGCCTGTGATGATTGCTTCATTGAATCCGCGAGTTCCTGTGATCGTCATTGGAAAATGCCTCAGCAGCTCAAGCACATTTTCCCTTTCCTGCCTTGTGATGGAATTCAGCTTCATGTCGTGGCCGATGCCTGACAACTGTATCATCACAGGGATCATCTTCGATGGCAGAAGGTCATCAAAGAAATGTGAAAAGCTCCTGTTCGGATTCTCCTCCACAATCCTGATCAGTCGATTTCTCAGCTTCTCCTCTGACAGATGCGGCTTCAGATCGATCTCAGCCTTCATCCTGCCTTCACGCTGCAGCTGCCTTGCAATGACGGATGATGCCGAAAGCACTATCGGTCCTGATACTCCGAAATGTGTAAAAAGCATCTCGCCGAATTCTGAATAGACCGGTTTTTTCTTCTTCGAAGAAAAAACCGATAGCTGTACATTCTTAAGCGATAGTCCCTGCATCTGCGGAATGTAGTCCTCTGCGGTCACGAGCGGTACAAGTGCCGGATAGCAGGGCTTCACCAGGAGTCCAAGATCCTCGAGGATCGGGAGCATATTGCCGTCAGAGCCTGTAGAAGGATACGCCTTTCCTCCACATGCCAGAATCACGGCATCAGCCCTGTATTCCTGCTGTGAAGCCATATGGTCCTCCTGTCTGGTCCTCACACCGACAACTCTGCCATCCTCTATGATGAATCCACTCACACGGGCCTTGTACTGTATTTTCACTCCGAGTTCATGAAGCTTATCAGTAAAGGCTCTCGTAATATCCGATGCATGATCAGATTCAGGGAAAAGCCTGCCGCCTCTTTCGACCTTTGTCGGAAGGCCTTCATCCTCTACGAACCTGATCATGTCCTGATTGTTGAAGAAGGAAAAAGCAGAATACATGAACTTCGGGTTCGTCACTATATTCTGATAGAAATCCTCGATCGGAGCCGCATTAGTGAAATTGCATCTTCCCTTGCCGGTGATATATATCTTTTTCCCGGCCTTTTCATTTCGTTCTAAAATCAGGGTATCGGCTCCGCTTCCAGCAGCACTTACAGCCGCAGACAGGCCGGCAGCACCGGCACCTACAATTATTATATTCATAGTTTTTAGTTATGAGTTATGAGTTATTAGTTTTTAGTTTTTAGTTTTAAATTCTGAATCTGATCATAAACTAATTGAGAGCTGTATAATGTAAATCTACATAATACAACTCTCAACTTTAAACTTTGAACTTAAAACTCTTACTGCTTGTCCTTTGGCACATCCTTGATTGAGAAGGACATACGACCTGTCTTGTCCTTGCCAAGGCAGATGACTGTGACCTTGTCACCAAGTGTGAGGACATCCTCTACATGATCGATACGCTCTGGAGCGATCTTAGAGATATGTACCATGCCTTCCTTGCCAGGAGCAAACTCTACGAAAGCACCGAATTCCTTGATAGATACGACAGTCCCCTTTAGGATCTGTCCCTTGTGGAAATCGGTCGTGATGATCTTTATCATCTCGATAGCCTTCTGGTTGGCTTCCTCATCAAGGGAGCTTACGGATACACGGCCGTCATCATCGATATCGACCTTGGCACCGGTACGGGCAATGATCTCGTTGATCGTCTTGCCTCTCTGACCTACTACATCACCGATCTTCTCAACAGGGATCTGGATGAAGCTGATCTTCGGAGCAAGTGCTGCCACATGATCTCTAGGGGCTGCAATTGCCTTGCTCATGCAGGTATCCATGATGAAGTTTCTCGCCTCATGAGCTCTGTGGATAGCCTCTTCTACGATAGGTCTTGTGAGACCGTGGATCTTGATATCCATCTGGATAGCTGAGATTCCGTCGTGAGTACCAGTCACCTTGAAGTCCATATCTCCGAAGAAATCCTCAAGGCCCTGGATATCTGTCAGAACGATGTAGTCATCATCTGTATCACCTGTGACAAGTCCGCATGAAATTCCTGCTACCATATCCTTGATAGGAACTCCGGCAGCCATTAAGGACATGCATGATGCACAGGTACTTGCCATTGAGGTAGAACCATTGGACTCGAATGTCTCTGATACGGCACGGATAGCATATGGGAACTCCTCGATTGAAGGAAGTACCGGCTTCAAAGCTCTCTCTGCAAGAGCTCCATGTCCGATCTCACGACGTCCCGGTCCTCTTGATGGCTTCGTCTCACCAACTGAGTATGATGGGAAGTTGTACTGATGGATATATCTCTTCTCTGTGATATTAGGATCGAGTCCCTCAACTTTCTGTGTCTCTGAAAGAGGTGCAAGAGTCACGATATCACAGATCTGTGTCTGTCCTCTTGTAAACATTGAAGAACCGTGTACTCTGGGGATCAGGTCAACCTCTGCTGAGAGTGGTCTGATCTGCTTGATCTCACGGCCGTCAGGTCTCTTGTGATCCTTCAGGATCATCTTTCTGACTGTCTTCTTCTGATAGAGATAAACAGCATCATCAAGAAGATTCAGATAGTCCTCATTATCAGCAAACGCCTCTGCAAGCTTCTCTGTGACTTCCTTTATATTCGCTTCACGGGTCTGCTTGTCATCGGTAAATACTGCCTCTTCCATCTCTTCAGGTGGAACAATCTTCTTGATATCTTCAAGCATCTCATCAGGTACTGCGCAGCTCTCATAGGTAAACTTCTCTTTGCCTACTTCTGCCACCATCTGATCGATGAGCTTTATGATCTGCTGGTTTACATCATGAGCTGTATAGATAGCCTCAATCATCTTCTCATCGGAAATGAGATTGGCTCCGGCCTCGATCATGATGACCTTGTCTCTTGTAGACGCTACTGTGAGCTCGAGATCTCCGAAATCCCAGTCAGCCTGTGACGGATTGATGATGAACTGTCCGTCCTTCATGCCGACCTGAGTCATGGCACACGGGCCATCGAACGGGATATCTGAAATGCAGGTAGCCATAGCTGTACCGATCATTGCGACAAGCTCTGGTCTGCACTCAGGATCTACTGAAAGAACGAGGTTATTCAGCGTGACATCATTTCTGAAATCCTTTGGGAAAAGTGGTCTCATAGGACGGTCAATAACTCGTGCTGTGAGCACTGAATTCTCTGATGCCTTGCCCTCACGCTTGTTGAAACCTCCAGGGATCTTGCCGATTGAGTAATACTTCTCCTCGAACTCCACTGACAGTGGGAAGAAATCAATTCCTTCTCTTGGCTTGTCACTTGCTGTGGCCGTTGAGAGAACTGTGGTATCTCCATAGGAGATGAGCACTGCTCCATTTGCCTGCGCTGCTACCTTGCCGACCTCTACTTTGAGAGGCTTGCCGGCAAGATCCATTGTATAAGTCTTTCTCTCCATGATTATTTCCTCAGACCAAGGCTTGCGATAAGTGTACGATAACGATCGATATCCTTGTTCTTGAGGTATGTAAGAAGATTTCTTCTCTTACCAACCATCTTCAGCAGTCCACGATTGCTGTGATGATCCTTCGGGTTCTGCTTCATGTGCTCGGTCAGCTCACGAATACGCTCTGTAAGGATGGCAACCTGCACCTCTGGTGATCCTGTATCACCCTCTGTACGGGCATACTTGTTGATGAGTTCCTGCTTCTTCTCTTTTGTGATCATTATTAGATCCTCCTATAAAAATAATTTACATCTCACACGAAGCCCTCGTCGAGGTCTCGAAAAGACTGCGTGCGGAAAACAACTAATGTATGTTAGCATACAATATGTTCTGAGTCAAGAGGAGGAAGTTATAAGTTGTGAGTTATAAGTTATAAGTTGTGAGTTATGAGTTACGAGCTATGATGGTTGAAATAGTCTCTTGTCTGTCTGATATTCTTCTGTATCTCTGACTTCAGGTCATCAAGGCTGGCAAATTTCTTCTCTGGTCTCAGATATTCATGAAAAATAACTGTTGCCCGCTCTTCATATAAATTGCCGGTTGCATCGAGAATATTTGTCTCGATGGTGACAGGATTGTCATCTGAAACGGTAGGGTTGTTACCGACATTTGTGATGCCGTGATATACCCTGCCCTCAATCTCAACAGTAGTGATATATACACCGAATGGTGGAAGAAGCTTATTTGCAGCCGGACGCAGATTGATAGTCGGAATTCCCATTCCGGTACCCAGGTGACGGCCATGGACTACAGGTCCTGCAATGATATAAGGATGTCCGAGAAGCTTTCCGGCCTCGCCTACATTTCCCTGCGATATAAGCTCTCTGATTCTGGTGGAGCTGATATCACGTCCGTCATCCTGAACTTTATCGATTACATTCAGCTCGAATCCGGCTGAGTCTGACAGCTTACGGAGCAGATCGGCATTTCCTGCTCCCTTATAGCCGAAGGTGAAATCACTTCCGACTGCCAGATATCTCATATTGATCCTGTCAGAAAGCATCTGTATGAAATCCTCCGGCGACTGGTGCATCAGAACCTCATCGAAATCAAGCACGAGAAGGACGTCGACACCGTTTTTCTCAAGGATGATATTTCTCTCTTCCTCAGTAATGATATACTTCATATCAGGGTCGAAAAGCACCTTCTTCGGTGACTTGCCGAATGTGACCATGACGCTCTTCAGACCAGCCTGAGACGTAATGAGCGACACAAGTGCCTCGTGACCCAGATGAATTCCGTCGAACTTTCCGACAGTCACAGCGGTCGGGAATTTATGAAGATAATTGTCTATTCCTTTAATAATTTCCATGATTATAATTCAGGTACCGGGCGAAGCAGTGTCCAGGGGTCATCGGCCGCCTCAAGATCCTCGAAGGACACCGCATCCTCTATGTAAAACTGCCCGTTTCTCGTTCTTCTGAGGCTCTCCATAGTGGCAACAGTGCCGATGCTTTCTGCAATGTCTTCAATCAGAGTTCTGATGTATGTACCCTTTGAGCAGTGAATCCTGATTTGTGCATGAGGATAATCGAATTTTCTGAGCTCTATTGAAAAAATATGGATCTGCTCCGGCTCACGTTCTACCTCGATTCCTTCACGGGCATATTCGTATAGCTTCCTGCCATTTACCTTCTTAGCAGAATACATAGGCGGAATCTGCATTATATCTCCGGTGAATTCCGCAAAAGACTTTTCATATTCATCAGAGGTAATTACCTTGTCAGAGGTCTGAATAAGCTTTCCGGTGATATCCCCTGTGTCGTATTTTTCACCGAAAAGAACACCGGCCTCATACACCTTATCCTCTGCTGTAAGCCTCGATACTGCCTTTGTTGCAGAACCTACGCATACCACAAGCACTCCTGTAGCCATTGGATCGAGAGTCCCGGTATGTCCTATCTTTCTGATGTGCATGATGCCGCGAAGCTTCGCCACGACATCGAAAGAAGTGAATCCCTCGGGCTTATCCATTATGAGAATTCCGCCGTCCATCACTTGTCTCCTGTGAAAAAGGGTGTCACCCTTTCGATCAGTTCATTTATCATGGCACACGGGTCATCACCGTCCATTGAGAATCCGGCTGCTCTCTTGTGTCCGCCTCCACCATACTGACTTGCAAGAGCCGCGAGGTCTACCGTATCAGTAGCAGATCTGGCCGACACCTTGTAGCAGCCATCCTCGGTCGGATACATGAAGAATGCATCTTCGACTCCTTCGACTGAGCGGAGTGTACCCACAACCCCCTCCATATTCTTCGGAGCTGCGTCATATTTTTTCATTTCATCAGATGTGACGAAGCTTGCGATGACTTTTCCACCAAGAAATGTCTTTGCATTCGTGATAGCCAGGCCAAGCATCTGCAGCTGCTTCAGGCTCTTCGTGAAAAATACATGATCTACAATATATGAGTAGTCAATTCCGAGGTCCATCAGGTACCCGGCGAAATTCATCGTGCTCGAGTGAGTGCAGTTGTACTGGAACACTCCGGTGTCCGTCACTATACCGGTGTAGAGACATTCCGCAATATCCTTATCAATACGCTCCCTGTCGATGACTTGGCCGATCAGCTCACAGGTGCTTGATGCCTCCGGAAATACATAATTCACATCAGCAAAGGAGCCATTCGTCTCATGATGATCTATGCATATAGTCTTCTTCGCATGCTCAAAATAGACTGCTGAATCTCCGAGTCTGCTCAGATCTCCGCAGTCACAGCAAATAAAAAGATCGTATGATGTATTATCATATTTACTAGCTCTCTTCAGTTTATCCGAATTCGGCAGGAATTCGAAGTCAAAAGGAATCGGCTCCAGATACGCAATGATCTGGATCTGTGGGTGATATTTCCTCACATAATTATAGACTCCGAGAACTGAGCCTGTGCAATCGCCGTCAGGTCTGATATGACCTGACACCGCCATCGTCTTTATATCCTGTAAATAATCTTCTAATCTCATAACTTTTTATCTATTAACTCACAACTCGTAGCTTACAATTCTCATTCTCCCCGATCCCTCTCCACCTCTTCATCATGCTCCATGACCTCATCAATCTTATGTGACATATCCACGCCGTACGCAATAGACTTGTCCCAGATGAAATCAAGTACCGGTGTGTTGCGGAGATTCAGCCTTACTGCGAGCTGATGCCTGATGTAGCCGGCAGATGATTTAATGCCCTCCATAGTGCGTTCGCCGTCTTCCTCGCTTCCAAGAACCGAGATGAAGATCTTCGCAGTCTTCAGATCAGGTGCGACGATAGCATCCGTCACCGATACTATAGGTGAGATACGCGGATCCTTCACATCCTCTCTGATGATCTCAGAGATGGCCCGCTGGACATCCTCATTTATTCTGTTATTTTTTACACTGTTTTTTCTCATATAATCATTCTCCAATGATGAAAAAGGGGACAGTCCTGTTTTTCACCTTTTGAAAAAACGGATCTGTCCCATCTCATCTTATTTTCTTTCTACCTCTACCATCTTGTAGGCCTCGATGGTATCGCCCTCCTGATAGCCGGTAAAGCCTTCCACTACGAGTCCGCATTCATAGCCGGCCTTGACGGTCTTAGCATCGTCCTTGAATCGCTTAAGGGAGATGAGCTTGCCCTCGTAGATCTGCTCATCGCCACGATGGATGCGAACTGTACTGTCACGCTCCATGTAGCCGTCGTCTACGATACATCCGGCAATTATTCCGGCCTCTGAAGACTTGAATGTCATGCGGACTGTTGCATGTCCGATGACCTGCTCCTCATATACAGGCTCGAGCATTCCCTTCATTGCACTCTCTACATCTGCTATAGCATTGTAGATGACCTTGTACAGACGGATATCAACGCCCTCGTGATCAGCAATGCCCTTTGCGACATTGTCAGGTTTGACATTGAACCCGATGATGATGGCATTGGATGCTGCGGCCAAGTTCACATCAGACTCGGTGATGGCACCGACTCCGCCGTGGATGACCTTTACCACCACCTCGTCATTAGACAGCTTCTCGAGAGAAGACCTGACAGCCTCGACAGAGCCCTGTACATCGGCCTTTACGATGATATCAAGCTCCTTGACATTGCCTGCCTGGATCTGGCTGAACAGATCATCAAGGCTTACGCCTCTCCTCGTCTCCTCGATCAGATTCTCCTTGCCGACAGATACGAAGGTTGAAGCATAGTCTCTTGCTTCCTTCTCAGAATCGAATCCGTTCAGGATCTCACCTGCATTAGGAACCTCTGAAAGACCGAGAATCTCAACAGGCGTGGAAGGTCCCGCCTTCTTAACTCTCTTACCGTTCTCATCAAGCATGGCTCTTACCTTACCAAATGAAGAACCGGCAGCTACGGGATCTCCTACATGGAGAGTTCCCTTCTGAACGAGAACCGTAGCTACAACTCCACGTCCCTTATCAAGCTCTGCCTCTATCACAAGACCTCTTGCATTTCTCTTAGGATTAGCCTTCAGCTCCATCACGTCAGCCGTGAGAAGAACCATCTCCAGCAGCTGGTCAATACCCTCGCCTGTGTGTGCAGATACAGGTACGAAGATCGTGCTTCCGCCCCAGTCCTCAGGGATCAGCTCGTATTCTGACAGCTCCTGCTTTACTCTCTCTACATTTGCATTCGGCTTATCTATCTTATTGATGGCTACTATGATCTCTACTCCGGCAGCCTTGGCATGGTTGATAGCCTCTACAGTCTGTGGCATTACACCGTCATCTGCTGCTACAACAAGGATTGCGATATCAGTAGAATTGGCTCCACGCATACGCATGGCTGTGAACGCCTCATGACCAGGAGTATCGAGGAAGGTGATCTTTCTTCCACCTATGCTTACTACATATGCACCGATCTTCTGTGTGATTCCGCCGGCCTCCTTATCCGATACATGAGTATGACGGATCTTGTCAAGGAGGGAGGTCTTACCATGATCGACATGTCCCATAACGCAGACTACAGGAGGTCTTGGAACAAGTGTAGACGGATCGTCCTCATCATCCTTTACGAGCTCTGCGATGACATCGACCTTCTCCTCGTGCTCACAGATGCAGTTGAACTCGGCCGCTATATTCTCTGCCTCGTCGAAATCCACCTCTGAATTCAGTGTATATACCTTGCCTTCAAGGAACAGCTTCTTGATGATCTCAGAAGGCTGGACCTTCATCTTATCAGCCAGGTCACGTAGAGAAATACGATCCGCTACCTCAATCGTGATGATCTCATCCGGGTCACGCTTCTCGACCTTATTATTGTTATTATTCTTTGACTTCTTCTTGCCACCGTTCTTCTCGAGATTGATATAATGCTCTTCCTTCTTTCCTAAAGCATCATGATCACCTCTGCCCTTGCGGTTGTGCGGTCTGCCATTATGATGACCCTTGTCACCATTTGGCATCTCCTGTGGACCATTGCCGCCTCTGTCAGGACGGCCGCCACCGAATGAGGAGTCGTTCTTTCTGCGGTCATTGTCACGGTCGCCTCTTCCGCCACGGCCATTGCCTGACCCGGTACCGTTTCTTCTCTCACGCCTCTCAGCAGCTGCCTCCTTCTTTCTCTCGGCATTTCTCTTCTTCTGCTGCTGGAGCTCTTCCATGATATTCCCGAGCTTTACAGGGCCATTTCCTGCCTTCTTCTCTGGACGGTTCTCCTTGGCCTTCTGCTCCTGTGGCTTCTGCTGCGGAGCCTGCTCTGCCGGCTTACGGTTCTGCTCGGCTGTATTCTTCCTGTCAGCAAAATGCTCCTCAGGATAGGCATCGAGACCACGAGGTCTGACTCTGTCACTGCCAGTACGAGGCTTTATCGGGCCACGTCTCTCAGGTGCCGAATTGCGGTTTCCTCTATTGGAACCACGGCCGTCTCTTCTTCCATTACCTCCATGATCCTTGGAATTCTCTGAATGAAATACAGCAGTGATATTTCTCTTCTTTTTCTGCGGAACAGCCTGTGGCTTCTTCTGTGCCTGTGGCTTATCTGTAGTCTTCTTCACTCTGGTCGCATCCTGCCTTACAGGCTTTTCCTGTTTCTTTTCTTCCACAGGCTTCTTCTCCTCGAGAGTCTTCTCAGGTTTCTTTTCGGGCTTATTCTCTGCCTTCCTCGCAGGTGCAGGTGCCGGAGTGCTTTCCTTGCTGAAGGCCTTCTTTACCTCACTCACCTGTTCATCGGTCAGTCCGCTCGACGCGGTCATATTCTGTCCGGAAGCAGCAAAGTGTGCAATAATTTCCTTATTTGAAACATTTATCTCTTTTGAGAGATCATAAATTCTGATTTTTGCCATCTGTGTTCCTCCTTGCTGCTTCCTGTTTCTCTATCTTTTCCTGTAGTGCCTTTGCGAACCCGCTGTCACATATTGCCAGAGACATACGGAACTCAAGTCCCATTGCCCTGCCCAGTGACACTGAATCGCTGTATATTATAAAAGGTATCTTCCTGTAATCACACATATCCCTGAAATGCTTCTTCGTATTATCAGAAGCATCCGAGGCAACTATCACAAGAGCGGCCCTGTCCTTCTTTACCGCCTCTTCGGTGGAAAACTCTCCCCCCTTTACCCTGCCTGCCTTTCTCGCCAGAGAAATAAATGATAGAACCTGGTCATTACTCATTACTCAAGGACCTCCTCAGACTGTCATATATATCGGTGCTGAGCTTCTGTCCAAAGGAACGCTCCAGGCCGTGATTCTTCTCGGCTCTCTCAAGACACGCTGTATCTCTGCAGATATAAGCACCCCTTCCTGATGCCTTGCCGGATGTATCCACAATGAAGCCTCCTTCAGGTGTGCGCACAATCCTTACCAGGCTGCTCTTCGGTTTCATCAGCCCACAGCCGATGCATTTTCTCTCTGGTATCTTCTTCGGCAAATTAACTCCTTAATCACTCTTCAGTGCTGTCATCAGAGGACTCATCTGCATCTGCATCATCTGCGATATCATCAGCCTCTTCTGCATCATCAATATCCTCTACATCCTCGATATTATCAGCTTCCTCTAAATCCTCTGCTTCTTCGATATCGTCAATATCATCCTCATCCTCTTCCGGTCCATATATATCATCGAAATTCATGAATCCCGGATCCTCTTCGTTCTGGGTCTCACTCTTGATATCGATCTTGAATCCGGTGAGTCTGGCTGCAAGCCGGGCATTCTGTCCTTCGCGGCCGATAGCCAGCGAAAGCTGATAATCAGGTACTACTACCCTTGCCTGCTTCAGATCTGCATCAGCCACTACTCCGATTACCTTCGCCGGAGCAAGGGCATTCTCAATAAGCTGTGCAGGCTGATCTGACCACTCAATGATATCTATCTTCTCATTACCAATCTCAGATACTACTGCATTTACACGGCTGCCGTTCATGCCTACACAGGCACCGACCGGGTCCACATCAGGATCATTGGAGTAAACGGCAATCTTCGTTCTGTTGCCGGCCTCTCTTGATACTGCCTTTATCTCTACGATTCCGTCCCTGATCTCAGAAACCTCTTCCGTGAAAAGGCACTTGATGAAATCAGGATGAGAACGTGACAGGCGGATACGAGGTCCGTTATCCCTTTTTCTCTTCTTCTCATTGCCATTCCTTGGAAGCTTATCTTCCTTAGTGTCATCCTTCACATCGAGGACGAGGACCCTGATACGGTCTGTTGGCTTGTAATGCTCACCCTTGATCTGCTCGCTCTCCATCAGAAGCGCATCACATCTGCCCAGATTGATGCTGATATTCTTGCCGACGTAGCGCTCAACGATACCGGTGACAATAGTCCCGACCTTATGCTTGAACTCCTCAATTACTGAAATCTTCTCGAATTCCTTGATCTTCTGGACGATAGCTTCCTTCGCGGTCTTTACTGCAACACGGCTGAAATCAAGTGAATTGACCTCTGTCACCACATCGTCGCCAGGCTTGTATGCACCATCATACTTGGTCTGCGCTTCCTCAAGGGAAATCTCTGTATCAGGGTCATAAACCTCTTCAACGACAGTCCTGTGCTCTAAGATATGGTACTCACAGGTATCATGATCGATCACGACCTCGATATTGTCCACATTCACATTCTCAGGCTTTGAACCCCTTCTATTGGCGATCTGCTGCCTGCAGGCCAGCTTCAGCCCTTCTGCGATCGCATCAATAATCTCATCCTTCGGGATGCCCTTGTCCTTCTCGAGCTGGTCAAGTCCTGCACTCAGTTCACTAAAGTCTGCCATCTTATCCTCCTAATGTGTATATCAAAAATCAAATGCAAGCCTTATCAGGGAAATATCCTTCCGTGAAAAGGTCTGCTCCTTCTCTCCTGTATCGATCGTGACCGAATCCCTATCATATCCCTTAAGGATTCCTCTGAACTCCTTCATGCCGTCAATAGCCTTGTAAGTCCGCAGCTCGACATCCCTGCCGACTGAATTCATGAAATCCCTCTCGCGCTTCAGCGGTCTGTCAAGCCCCGGTGAGCTCACGACAAAGGTGTATGGTTCTTTTATATAATCCTCTCTATCGAGAATCTCATTCATCCGGGAGCTCACGGCCTCACAGTCCTCTACATTGACTCCGCCCGGCTTGTCAATAAAGGCTGAAAGGTAATATTCCTTTCCTTCCTTGCTGAAGACGACATCCCAGAGCCTAAGCCCCAGCTCATCAAGGATCGGCTGTAGGAAGCCTATCGTCTTCTCTTCGTATTCTTTTGCACTCATATACTATCCTTATATAAACAAGAGAGCGGACCCGAAGGCCCGCCCTCTTGACTCAAGAGTTATGGAAAATAGTTCCTAGGAGAATCGAACTCCTGATTCCGCCGTGAGAGGGCGGCGTCTTAACCGCTTGACCAAGGAACCATATCTGTTATCGCTCACGCGCAACAATAACTATTATACTCATTTCAAAGTAGAAGTCAATAGCAAAATTGTATTTATTTAAGTTCATAAATGATTAGGTTCTTGGTTCAAAGTTCAGAGTTCAGAGCTATAAGAACTCAGAACCCTGAACTTAGAACTTTAATCGCTCAATTCTGATCAGTCTTTAAACCCATTCGGATTCTTCTGCTGCCAGTTCCATGAGTCACGGCACATCTCCTTAATGTCGTACTTTGCCTCCCAGCCAAGCTCCTTCCTTGCCTTCTCAGCAGATGAATAGCACTGAGGCACATCACCGTCGCGACGAGGCTTGAAGGAATAAGGGATCTTCACGCCGGTAGCCTCCATGAAATTATTTACCACATCGAGCACCGAGTATCCCTTGCCGGTTCCGAGATTGTAGATGCCTACACCTACATTCTCCTGAATCTTCTTCAGTGCAGCCACATGTCCTGTAGCCAGGTCACATACATGGATATAATCCCTTACACAGGTACCGTCCGGTGTATCATAATCATTTCCGAAGATGCCAAGCTCCGGGAGCTTTCCGATAGCCACCTGGGTAATGTAAGGCATGAGGTTATTCGGGATGCCGTTCGGGTCCTCTCCGATGAGTCCTGACGGATGAGCTCCGATAGGATTGAAATAGCGAAGCAGGATCACATTCCACTCAGGATCTGCAGTATGCATATCCGTAAAGATCTGCTCGAGCATCCACTTCGTCCAGCCATACGGATTCGTACAGGTTCCCTTCGGGCAGTTCTCTGTGATAGGAATCTCAGCAGGATTGCCATATACTGTAGCCGATGATGAGAAGATCAGGTTCTTGCATCCTGCCTTCCTCATCGCATCGATCAGAGTCAGTGAACCTGTGATATTATTATTGTAATACTCCCAAGGCTTGTGAACAGACTCGCCTACGGCCTTGAGTCCTGCAAAATGGATCACGCAGTCAATATCATTTTCCCTGAAAATCTTATCGAGACAGTCGTGATCAAGAATATCCCCTTTGTAGAATTTCAGATCCTTTCCGGTGATCTCCTTCACACGTTCAAGTGACTTCTCACTTGAATTGTACAGGTTATCGATGACCACCACATCATAACCATTGTTCAGAAGCTCTACGCAGGTGTGGCTTCCGATAAAGCCCGCACCACCAGTTACAAGAATCGTCATAGCTTACCTCCTTCATTAAACTGAGCCAAACGAATTCAACAATTTATTAGTCATCAGGTACAGATCGTATCTGGTGTCTGCCTTGAAAACTACGGTGATGATCTGCTGGTTCGTCTTCTTATTCTTCGACAGAAGCACCAGACAGTAGCCGGCAGCATCTGTCGTGCCGGTCTTGCCACCGAGAACCTGTATTCCGTCCGGAGCCTTGATATCCCCGGTGAAATATAAATTAGTGGACTTATATGTCACTACATCTGTATTGCCATCCCTGTCAGTGATGGCAGCATCAAGCTTCTTTGCCTTGATGATACTGCGGAAGGTCTTCTCCTTCAGTGCATTATGAAAAATAATATACATATCATACGCACAGGTATAATGATTCTCATCCGGCAGACCATCAGCATTCACGAAATTGGAATGTGAGGCTCCGATCTCCTTTGCCTTCTGATTCATCATCAAAGCGAACTTATCCTCGCTTCCGGCCACAGAACGTGCGAGTGCCTTTGCTGCGTCATTACCGCTTACGAGAAGCATTCCCTTCAGCAGATCCTCGAGAGAAAGCTTATCTCCCTCCTTCAGATCCGCAACCGATGAGCCTGCCGGCAGGTCAAGATCCGATGCCTCCACCGTACATATCTGCTTCAGATTGCCGTTCTGTATAGCTACGAGAGCCGTGAGAATCTTCGTAGTGGAGGCCGGATATATTTTCTCAAGGAGATTCTGACTGTACTTCGTCTCTCCTGTAGACTCATTGAAGGCACCTGCTGCATAGACTGACTTATTATCAGAAGCACCGGATGAATCCTTCACATACGGACACAGGTCAGACGCCATCAGCGTAGACTTATCCTCCTTGATGAAATCATACTGCTCTGCCCTGCTGACCAGTGAATACTGCTGCTTCACCTCTGACTGGCATCCTGAAAGGATGAAAGAGGCTGACAGCAGCACGGATAGCAGGATGCTTATTTTCTTCTTACTTGTACATTTCACGCCACTCAAGATCTCCTCTGTCTAATGCCCTGATCAGAAGCTCTGCAGTCGCCAGATTCGTAGCGAGTGGGATATTGTGCGCATCGCACATCCTGATGATCACATTGACATCAGGCTCGTGTGACTTCACCGTCAGCGGGTCACGAAGAAAAATAACGAGATCTATCTCATTATGCTCAATCTGTGCTCCCAGCTGCTGCATCCCGCCGAGATGCCCTGACAGGTATTTATGAACCTTCAGATTCGTTGCCTCCTCGATGAGCCGTCCCGTTGTCCCCGTAGCGTACAGCTTATTCCTGGCTAGTATCGATCTGTAGGCAATGCAGAAATTCTGCATCAGTTTCTTTTTCGCATCATGTGCGACAAGCCCTATATTCATATAACCACTCCTTTGTATCATTTCTTCAGGTCGAAGGTGAGATTTCTCTCATCCCCATAGAACTTCTTCGACTGGATCGAGACATTCAGTACGAATCCTATTCCGAAGTACAGCGTCACAAGCGATGTCAGACCGTAGCTTACGAACGGAAGCGTAAGTCCCGTATTAGGCATGAGACCGGTGACAACGCTTATATTAACAAATGCCTGAAATGCCACGAGTGATGCCATTCCGACACATATCAGCTGTCCGGCGAGATCCTTTGCCTTCTTCGCGGTACGGAGACACTCGAAGACTATTCCGAATATCAGCACTATCATCAGTACTGTACCAAGGAAGCCGACCTCCTCACCTGTCACCGCAAAGATGAAATCCGTATGAGGCTCAGGAATATAATTTCCATTCTTTACTGAATCAGCGCCTGTATTGCTGAGTCCCTTTCCGAAAAGCATTCCGCTGCCGACCGCCATGATGGAATTCTGCTGCTGCATCGATGACGAAGGGTACTTGTCCGGCTGAAGCCAGGCTGCGATTCGCTCATTCTGGTATCCCTGCAGGACTCCGCTTGAATGAAGCGTCAGGAAAATGACTCCTGCTATTCCGATTGCTCCGATTCCTACAAGAGCTCCCGTGAGCTTTGCTGAAAGCCCTGCATAGAACAGCATCGTAAATATCACAAGGAAGGTCACGACCGTAGTCGACAGATCCGGCTCTATCACGATCAGCATCAGCGGGATCAGAGCCAGTATCACGGTGATAAGGAGCCTCTTCCTCGTGTTCAGCGTGTCCGCATACTTCAGCAGATAGGCTGCAAAGAAAAGTATCAGAAATACCTTTGCCATCTCAGATGGCTGGAACTGTATGCCTCCAATCCTGATCCACCTGGTCGCCTCATGGGATGAGTACCCGAGTGGACTCTTGATCAGGGCCAGGGCAATTACTGCCATAGCGTACAGAAGCCACGAGAACGATAGTATCGTCGAATAATCTATCATCGATACTCCCACCATCACAATGACCCCAAGCACCATCCCAATGATCTGCTTGTTCTGATAGTCCTCATTTGCACTGCCGATTATTATTATACCATAAATCGTTAGTGCTACAACAAATGCTACAAGTCTGAAATTGTAATTTTTGAACCTGTAATTCCTAAACATTTAAACTGCCTGTAAATTTCTCCGGACTCAGATGCCCATCCTCAACTGTCACCATGATCATCTGATTGTCCTTTGCGAACAGCCTGGTCTTATTTCTCACGGAAAAATTCTCCCGGACCGAGCCGATACTCATATCTGCTTCCTGTATGCCGGAGGTAAGCACTCTGGCGCTCTTTCCGATGTCGCGTCCTGCATAGGCCTTGCCTGCGATAGTACCAAGGACTATCAGGCTGCCTCCGCATTCTGCCGTGCCACCAGGCTCTATATCACCGGTCACGAGAAGTCCGTAGCTGCTTATGACCTTCTGTCCGTTTGCGACATTACCGTCATGTATCTTCAGATAATCCCTCGTCTTCTCGAAGAAAAAGGCATCCTTCTTCCTTGTCATCTCCTTCTCGAAGAAACGATCCTTCGTATTCACAATGGATATCGTGACTTCACTGTTTCTCTCTATGGACTGGATCACTGCTTCCAGCTCTTCGTTGCTCAGGCTGCGTCCCTCGATGGTGAGAGACATCGTAGCCTCGCCCCAGAACCTCTTTGACTCGGCGAACTTCACGCACACCGATGTCAGCAGCTGCTCTATAGAAATATCAGGATTCATCACAAGCCTTATGCCATGCGGATATCCCTTGATGATAAGGTCTTCTGTCATTTCAATAGCTCCTTAGTCTACTACTCTTCCATTCGTATTCACATCATTGGCCCCGCCCTTCAGAAGCTTCTCAGATGACTTCACCTTGAAGTAAACACCGAGAATATTCTTCGATACATCGGCTGCATTGTGCGATGTATATCCGAATGGGATTCTCGTGGCGATAGATATCTCTGGCGATGAATACGGAGCATATGCGACAAACAGTGCATGGTTCGCATGACCACTCTGCTGCGCCGTACCAGTCTTACCTGCTACCTCAACAGGGAAATTGTCAAAGGTCTCGAGACCCTCAGCCACCATCCTCATTCCTGAATGGATGGCCGACCATTCACCTGAATTCAGTACATCAATATGCCTCTTCTTATCAGGCTTATAAGTCTTGAGCGTCTTCCCGTCAGGACTCTCCACATGATCAAGAAGAGTATATTTATATACATCACCGCTGCTTGCGACAGCAGTCACATATCGTGAAAGAGCGATCGTCGTGTAGTTATTGTCAGACTGACCGATGGCTGCCATTACAGGGAACTGGGTAGCAATATGAGAGGTATTCTCATTGATCTCTACACCCGTCTTCTCGCCGAGTCCGTACAGCTTCGCATACTTCTGAATCCGTCTGATACCGCGGGCATCATTGTAATTATTGTCCCCGCCGGCCAGTCTCCAGCCGACCTCGTAGAAGAAATAGTTACATGAATCCCTGATAGCCTCAGAGACATTGATGACTCCGTGGCTTCCCGGATATATCCAGCACTTAGGCTTGTTCGATACCTTTTCGAAGACTCTCTTGTCCTCGATGGTGGATGATGTCGTGATGACACCCTCTGCGAGTCCTGCTGTGGATGTCACGAGCTTGAAGGTAGAACCAGGCGCAGTCCTCTGCTGCGTCGCGTGATTGTACAGAGGATTCGATGTATTTGCGAGCAGATATGAATAATAGTCATTATCTACTGCATTTGCCAGACGGTTATTATCATATCCCGGATATGACACGAGGGCCAGCAGCTCACCGGTCTTCACATCTGTGATGACAGACGAACCATTAGATGGCTCGAGTCCCAGCATACCAGGAGTGAGCTCAAGACTCTTTATCTTTGACTTCACGAATGAATATGCACTCATGCTGCCATTCACGAGAGCAGTACGGCTTGCATTGTCCTTCTTCAGGACACCCTGGTCATAAAGGATGATGCAGAGACTCCTGCCGGAGATTTCATCATTAAGGATAGCATAATGGAATACTATCTTCTTGAAATCAGAATCCTTAACTATCGTCTTCAGGATATAGTCCACGAGCTCATCATAGAGCTCTGATGAGTCTACAAGCTGGTCCTCGCCAGAGAACTTCGTGTAGTCGATCCAGCCCTTTGACAGGCAGTGTCTCAGGTAGGTATAGACAGATATCTTCTCATCTGACCACTTCTTATAATACGAATCATCCTCGTTCTTCGACTGCTCGCCCAGAATATCAGAATTTCTCAGAAGTCTGATGATATAGGTCGAGTAATCCTGCCCCTCCTCGCTTAGGTCCTCGTATGCAGGAGCCTTCTGTGAGAGGATATTCTTCTGCACGTATGACAGTGCCTTTTCCTGATGAGCCTGATAAGCATCGCTTACCTTGTGCTCAGTATCCGTCGATGACTTCTTTGACAGCTCGTCAATATCAATAAGATTATTATTGACAAATGAGAAATATACGCTGTACACCGGGACCACCACATTCGTGCCCGGCTTTCCCTCAGGGACCTTATACTCCTTGATATTTGCGATCTTCGAATTCAGGATTCCTGCTATCTCCTTCTCCAGAAGATTGTATGTCTTCACCTGCAGATCCCTGTCTATAGACAGATATACATCATTTCCGGCCCTTGCCTTCTTCTCACTAGTGACTGAGATAGGCTTACCCTGCGCAGTAGCATATATCTTGCGATAGCCCTTCCTGCCTGAGAGAGTCGAGTCCATGACTTTCTCGATGCCGGTCTTTCCGACCTGGTCATTCATGGTCACGGTGTCGTCCTTAGCCTTTCTCTTCTCATACTCATCAGAAGAAATGGTGCCTGTATATCCGATGATGCTGGCAAAGGCCTCCGCATCGTTATACTTCCTGATAGAATCCTCCCTGATATCAGCACCGGTCAGGATATCGGTATTCTCCTTCACATACGATACGGTCTCCTGACTCACATTGTACGCGATAGGAGTCGCCATATACTGCTGATAGCGGTTCAGCCAGATCTTGTATCTGACTACAGCGATCTTGAAGCGGAGTGCATCATCATACTTCTTCGAGATACGGAACTTATTGCTGTCATTGTACAGATAGTCCATTATCTGCTCGGGAGTAGCGTCTGCTGTATTGTATCCGAGCTCTGTATCGAGACCTAAGTCTGTGGTCTTTGCCTTGCCGTAAACATCGGCGCGGAATCTATTCACCGCGCTTCCGCTGTCACGGAAGGAAAGCTTACCGTCACTGTCACGGACGATACCGAAGTCCAGGTCGATCTCATCACCGTTTTTCTCTATATTCGTGATAAGGTCCGCAATCTCAGCATTGAATTTCTCTGCCTTGTCACTGCTGTCCTTGTAATTGCCATTATCCGTCAGGGTGACGGTATATGCCAGATCATTATATGCGAGAAGCTTGCCGTTCCTGTCGTAGATATTTCCTCTGACAGCATCCACAGGCTCGGTCTTCTCGATCTTCAGATTGTAATTGGATCTGTAGCTTTCTCCCCTGATTATCTGCAGGTAGAAAAGTCTCGCAATGAGGATCACAGCAAACATTGAAAAGAGCGCATATATAATATTTTTTCTTGAAGAAAAGATCCTGCCGAAGGCTTCTTTTATTTCGTCAAGCACTTCTGCGTTCCCTCCTGTTCCTGATTCTTTCTAACAGCTCGTTCAGATGGTAAACCGGAAAATACAGTACCAGCGCACATATGACGGTGATCACCATCTCCGGCATCATGACTCCGATAAAATAATAATAGATATTCGTATGCCCCTTCGTGATGAAAAAAACAAGATATACTATGATCCCGTATATCAGATCCGTAGCTGCTGTCAAAAGCACCGGGAGTCTGATGCTGTCGCCAAAATATATCTTCCTGAAAAATCCATTCAGATAACCGAGGAGCATATAGATAAGTGTATATGTACCGAAAAGCTGCACTGAAAACAGATCAAGCCAGAGTCCGGCCATAAGGCCGGTGAGTGCGCCGGTCTTCCTTCCACGCATGAATCCCATCATTGATACGAATACAAGACACAGATTCGGCGTTGATGAAAGCGAAAGACGCGGCATGACTGCAGTCTGCAATATAAACACAATAACGAGGGCCAGGAATATTATGCCCCCGCGTAACAGATAGTATAAGGTCTTCATGAACCTGATTCCTTCAACTGAGTGATCACAAGCACCTCTGAGAGATGTGTAAAATCAGCTACCGGTGTGATGGTTCCTGACTTCGTCAGATCATCGCTTGAATCATCGATGTCTCCGATGTATCCGATCAGGATTCCCGGCAGATATTTGCTCGAGATGTTGCTCGTGACTACGGCATCACCGGACTTCACCTGATTCTTCTCATCACGAAGCCCACTGAAGGTGATCATGCCGCTCTGCTGCATTCCCTCCAGACTTCCGCTCACTATCAGCTGATCCTCGGTATCTGCAACCTGAGCCGATACATTCGAATCATCATCAATGATGGAGCGGACATTTGCATAATGCTTGCCTGTGGAGACCACGACTCCCACGAGTCCGTTGTCTGCAATGACATTCATATCGCGCTTAATGCCATCGGCACTTCCCTTATTGATAGTGAAAGTGGAGAACCAGTTGCTCGTGCCCTTGGCTATGATACGGGCACCTGTGGTCTTGTACTTGTCATAGTCCTTGCTCAGGTCGAGAAGCTCCTGAAGCCTGTCAAGCTCGTTCTCGCGGAGCTGAGTATTGGTAAGACGTGACTCGAGCTCTGTGACTCTTGCCTCAAGCCTCTTATTCTGCTCTAAAAGCTTTTTCTTTTCGGTATGCTCCTCTACGGTATGCGAGATACCGGAGCCTGCTGCCGTGAGTCCCTGCTGCATCGGTGCGAATACATAGTCTGCCACCGACTGTAATGGTCCTCCTGTAAATCCTGTCGCATAGCTGAAAAACAGAATGACTATGCACAGAAGCCCCAGGAAAAGGAGTACCACATATCCTGGTATATTGATCCTGTCCTTCTTGTTCATGTCCTTAGCTGAATATCCTTGACTTCATCGTATATCCGAATCTGTCAAACCTGTCCTCCGAAAGCACCTTGCCGAGGCCTCTTGCCACGGTCTGCTCCCCGTCCTCTGCTATATTCATGCTGATATTAGTCATACTCTCGAAAAGCTCGACCAGTCCGCTGATCTGTGAGCTTCCACCAGTGACGTAGATTCCTGAATGAACTATATCCTTTGCGAGCTCAGGCGGAACTTTCTCCAGGATCATCCTGATATTCGAGCCTACGCTCTCGAGCTCATCCTTGATCGCTTCATAGATGATATCGCTTGTAATGTCATACGGTCTCGGGAGACCACTTACGATATCACGTCCTACTATAGATATTTTCTGCGGAGTCTCCTCTTCATTCTTCACGGCAGAGCCTATCTCCTCCTTCAGATCCTTCGCCGTCTTCCTGCCGATCACGAGGTTCTTTACTCTCTTCATGTATGTAACTATCGCGTCATCGAGCTTATTGCCGCCGAACGGAAGAAGCTCTGAGAGCACGAGTCCGCCAAGAGAAATGACCGAGATCTCTGTGGTATCGGCACCCATATCTACTACCATGACTCCGGTAGGCTCCGTGATATCGAGTCCGAGTCCTAATGCATCCGCAAGAGGCTTCTCACAGAGTCTGATGCTCTTTGCCTTGATACGGGTCTTTGCGAACATATCATAGAAGGCCTTCTTCTCTACCTCTGTGATATCGGTAGGTACAGCGATCACTATATCCGAGCCCTTGAGGCGGGCATCTACTTTATCCTTCAGCACCTCGAGAAGCATCGTCTGCATATTGTCGAAATCAGCAATGACTCCGCCGACTATCGGAAATGATACATCGATATTCTCCGGTGCCTTCTCGTACATCTCGTATGCCTCGTCTCCGTAGGCATACATCTGGTTGCCTTCTACTATGGCTATAGTATTCTTCTCGTTAGTTACTGTATCAGATGCACGGCTGTATATCTTGAGATTGCCTGTGCCCATATCGATTCCGTAACCGTTAGTCATGTTTTCCTCCTGTTTCACAGCTGGGTCGTAATAAGCCCGCTTTCTCTGAAACTATAATACCTGAAGTCTCCGATTATCAGATGGTCAAGAAGCGGTATATCAAGCAGATGCCCTGCCTCCTGTGCCTGTCTGGTGACCGCAATGTCTGCATCGCTCGGACTCGGATCCCCGCTCGGATGATTGTGTACGATGATGACCGAGCTTGCCTTTTTCTTCAGGGCCTCTGCGAAGAGCTCCCTCGTGGAAAAGGTAGCACTCTCAGCCGTCCCGATAAACATCGTGATACGATCCGTGATCCTCATCCTCACATCGAGTATCAGAAGCACCACATACTCGCGGTGCTCGTAGCGGAGCTCCTGCATCACCACATCTGCTGCATCCTTCGCGCAGGTCAGTGGTACATTAAACTGCTTCCTGTCTGCGCGTGCCCTGATAGCTATCTGCTGTACTGCAAGCAGCAGATATGCTCTGGCCTCACCTATGCCATCGATAGACAAGAGCCCCTCTCGGTCTGCCTGCATCAAGGCATAGAAGCCTTCGTCCTCCTTAAGCACCTCGCCTGCCAGCTCGAGGGCACTCTTCCCCCTCGTACCGTTCCTGATGACGAGCGCTAAAAGCTCAGCATCCGTGAGGCTCGCGATTCCATACCTGGCGGCCTTTGTCTGCGGATCTACCGTTGTGGTCCATTGTCTTGTCTTCTCCATGATGTCTCCTCTCTCCTCTTCAGACATCACATGAAAATACATACGAAATAAAGATACCACATTCCTTTTATTTTTTCAATGAGGTCTCTCCGGCATTTATCAGATACTGAAGTGCCATCAGAATTCCGATCTTCGCATGCGGATAGGTGAGTCCTCCCTGGAAATATGCTGCATACGGGTCTCTCAAAGGTCCGTCCGCTGAAAGTTCTATCGAGGCACCGCTTACGAAGGTGCCTGCTGCCATGATGACCTGATCCGAGTATCCCGGCATATCCCATGGCTCCGGCTTCACATAGCTGTCTATAGGTGAGGCTGCCTGGATTCCCTCGCAGAATGCGCACAGTGCCTCAGGTGTCACAAGCTCCACGGCCTGTATGATGTCGTGTCTGTCCTCGTCTGCCTTCGGTACGCAGGTATATCCTAATCCTTCGAATATCTTTGCGGCAAAAATGGCACCCTTCTCGGCACTTGCCGTGACTGTAGGCGCAAGGAAGAATCCCTGATAGAAGCTCCTCATTGCCTCCAGTGAAGCTCCTACCTCACGACCGAGTCCAGGGGATGTGAGCCTGTTGGCTGCATTCTCGATGCACTCTTCCTTTCCTACGATATATCCGCCGATAGGAGCGAGCCCTCCGCCCGGATTCTTTATCAGGCTTCCTGCCATGAAGTCTGCTCCGACCTCAAGCGGCTCCTTATCCTCTACGAACTCGCCGTAACAGTTATCTATAAATACCAGCACATCCGGCTTTATGCTCTTTACAAAATGAATGGCTTCCCCAATCTCGTCGACCGAGAATGACTTTCTCGTGGCATATCCTTTTGAACGCTGGATCTCGACTACTTTTGTCGTATCATCGATCACATTTCTGATGGCATCGTAATCGAATGAACTGTCATCCTTCAGGTCTGCCTGCTTATACTTCACTCCGTACTCTGCGAGTGAACCCTTGCACGGATTGAGTCCGATCACATCATCGAGAGTATCGTATGGCTTGCCTGCTATCGAGACAAAGGTGTCTCCCGGACGCAGATTCGAGAACAGTGCCAGTGCTATCGCATGGGTTCCACAGGTGATCTGCGGTCTGACCAGTGCATCCTCGCCGTGAAATACATCGGCATATACCTTCTCCAGGGTGTCACGCCCCACATCACCATATCCGTATCCCGTAGTGCCATTCAGGCAGTCGTAGGATACGCGATTCTTTCTCATTGCCTGTATGACCTTTATCTGGTTCAGCTCGGCAAGCTTGTCGATCGCGTTGAAGCGATCTGTCAGTTGTGATTCGATGCTCTCTCCATATTCATATACCTCTCTGCTGATTCCCGCATCAAGGTAAAAATCACTCAAATTCATCTGCTTTCTTCCTTAATTCTGATAGTTTATTCAAAGCCTCAATCGGTGTGAGGTTATTGACGTCTATATCTTTTAATTCATTTACCAGTTTTAAAGCCCTGTCATCACGAGGAGCATCTGCAACCATCGTATCGAAAAATGACATCTGTCCTTCTATATTGTCATCCTTCTTATGAGACCTCGACTTGTTCTCGAAGTCCTCACGCTCGAGCTTGTCGGCTATGCGTTTTGCACGGCGGAGTACTGGCTGTGGAACTCCGGCAAGCTTTGCGACTTCGATTCCGTAGCTTCTGTCTGCCTCGCCTGGAACTATTTTTCGAAGGAATGTGACATCTTTTCCCTCCTCCTTTACTGCGACGCAGTAGTTATGGACTCCATCGAGCTTTCCTTCGAGAGAAGTCAGTTCATGATAGTGGGTTGCAAAAAGAGTTTTCGCTCCGATCTTATTTTTATCGGAGACATACTCGACTACGGCCTGCGCTATAGAGAGTCCATCAAAGGTGCTTGTTCCTCTGCCGATCTCATCAAGGATCACAAGGCTCTTCGATGTAGCATTCTTCAGGATATTTGCTACCTCGTTCATCTCCACCATGAAGGTAGACTGGCCGCTGGCCAGATCATCGCTTGCCCCGACTCTCGTGAATATACGGTCACAGATACCGATATCAGCACTGTCTGCCGGCACGAAGAATCCGCACTGTGCCATCAGCACTATGAGTGCAGTCTGCCTCATATAGGTGGACTTTCCTGCCATATTCGGTCCGGTGATGATTGCTGTCCTGAAGTCCTCGTCATCGAGATAGGTATCATTTGCGATAAATGATCCGTCCGGTATCATTTTTTCAACTACGGGATGACGGCCGCCCTTGATATCTATGACACCGTGGTCATTGATTGACGGACGCACATAGTGATTCTTCTGCGATACATCAGAGACTCCTGCTAGTACATCGAGCATGCTTACTGCATCTGCTGTCTTCTGGATACGGACCGATGCTTCATTCAGCTTCTCGAGGATCTGGTCAAATATCTCATGCTCCAGTGAATTCAGCTTATCCTGGGCTCCAAGTATCGTATTCTCAAGTTCCTTCAGCTCAGGGGTATAGTATCTCTCGCCATTTACGAGCGTCTGTTTCCTGATATAGTCATCAGGCACCTTGTCCTTGTACGAATTGCTGACCTCGATGAAATATCCGAAAACCTTATTATACTTGACCTTCAGCTTCGGAATCCCTGTACGCTCACGCTCCTTGGTCTCAAGATCTGAAAGCCACTGCTTGCCCTCGGTCTTTGCCCTGCGAAGCCTGTCAGCCTCCTCATCGAAGCCCTCCTTCAGGATCCCTGCATCATGAACAGATGCCGGCGCGTCCTCATCAATAGCTGCCACGAGCAGATCATAGAGATCATCCATCGGATCTATCTGATCACTTATATCGTGAAGCAGCTGAGAATGAAATCCATTCAGAAGGGTCTTTATCGGTCCGAGTGGCTTTATAGAATCCCTGAACGCCAGGAGATCACGCGGGTTCGCATTCTTATATGAGAATCGCATTAGTAGCCTCAGCAAATCATAGACTCCTGACAGATACTCCCTGATCTCCTCACGGTCCACCATATTCGAATTCATCTCTTCTATGGCATCGAGACGCTCCTCTATCTCAGACACATCAAGTAATGGATGCTCTATCAGATTCTTAAGCTTCCTCTGACCCATAGCAGTCTTCGTGCGGTCAAGCACCCAGAACAGCGAGCCACGCTTCTCCTTCTCTCGCATGGTCTCCGTGAGCTCGAGATTCCTGTACGTGGAGTGGTCGATGATGAGATAACGTCCTATCGAATACGGATGTATCTCATTCATATGTGACAGATCATTCATCTGCGTATCGAGCAGATATGAGGTAAGCGCTCCGCTTGCGATAAGAGCCTCCGGATAGCCGTCGAGTCCGAGCGCTGCCGTAGAATAGACCTTGAAATGCCTCTTCAGCACATCACAAGCGTTATCAGGCAGGAAATATGATCTGTCTGCCTCCGAGCACATCTTTTTCTTGTCGGTCTCATCCTTTATGAAGTCAGGCTCTTCCCTCGTAAGAGAACTATTGTAGATAAACTCTGACGGATCGTACTTTGACACCTCATCAGAGACCTTGCTTATGCTGTCTGTCTGAGTCGTATAAAAGTCACCGGTCGATACATCCGCAAACGCGAGTCCTATGCTCCTCTGGTCCTTGTAGTATATGCAGGCTATATAATTATTGCTTCCTTCATTATCCGAAGCGCTTGTGTCCGTTCCCGGAGTCACTATCCTTATGACCCCTCGCTTCACAAGCCCCTTCGCCTGCTTCGGGTCTTCAAGCTGCTCGCAGATTGCGACCTTGTGTCCGTTCCTTACTAGCCTCGATATATATGTATCTACTGCATGAAACGGGACACCGCACATCGGTGCCCTTTCCTCAAGCCCGCAGTTCTTTCCGGTGAGTGTGAGTTCTAATTCCTTCGATGCGGTCAGCGCATCATCAAAGAACATCTCATAGAAATCACCGAGCCTGTAGAAAAGTATGCAGTCCTTGTATTCTTCCTTAGTCTTCAGATACTCCTGCATCATAGGAGATATTTCCTGAGTTTTTGACATTTTAATTCAATATCCTCTTGAATCGGCGGTCAAGATCTGTCTTCGTGAATCGTATCACAGTCGGCCGTCCATGCGGGCAGTGATATGGCTCATCGGCCTGCATCATTTCCATGAACAGAGCCTCCATCTCCTGCGCCGATATCTTCTGATTGCCCTTGACTGCAGCCTTGCATGACATGGATGCAATCTTCTCCCTAACTATCTGAGGTACCTTTTCAGTGCTCCAGTCATCTATGCCCTGCAGCACATTCGTGAACAGCTCTCTCGGGTCGATATCGAAAAGGTTCCCCGGCACTGCCTCGAGTGCTACCTCCTTTTCTCCGAAATCAGAGATACGGAATCCCAGATCCTCAAATGCATCTATATGATCGAACACCGCCTGCTTTTCCTGCTCAGAAAGGCTTATGATGATGGACGGCGAGATCATCTCTGATGTCATCTGATGATCCTCCATGTGCTTCATGAGCCGCTCATAATTCACCTTCTCATGCGCTGCATGCTGATCCACCAGGAAAAGTGCATCATTGTACTCGAAGATCCAGTATGTATCGAAAGCGAGCCCGATAAGCCTGTGATTCTTCACGGAATCCTTCGGAAGGAAGGATGTCTGCTCATAGTCGCGGTTCAGGGTCTCCTTCCTCAGAGGATTATCAAAGACAGCATCGTCCTTCGAGGCTTGCGGTGCTGTCTCCTCATACCTGCCTCTCTCATCTCTTTCTGAGAGGAAGCGGTCGACGCTCGACCTCTCATACTTTTTCTCATAAGGGGAATCCTTGGCGATCCGGTGGGTGATGGCCTGCTTTATCTGGTCGAGCCTGTTCTTCTCGAATGGCTCGGGTGCTGACCCCGGTGCATTATCAGAGTCCTCAGATACTGTCTGTACCCTAGCCGGTGCTTCAGGAGTATCCTCGAGATCAGAGGTATCCCTTATGCCATCTCCGCTCACATACGCATCATGAACTGCCTGCTGCACGAGCCTGTACACCAGAGGCTCATCCATGAATCTGACCTCCTGCTTCGACGGGTGCACATTTACATCCACAAGTGCCGGGTCGAAATCAAGGAAAAGAATCGCAAACGGATACTGATGCTTCATCACATAGCCCTCACCTCCGGCCTCGAGAGCCTTCGACAGGATATTGCTCTTCACGAGTCTTTCATTTACGAAAAAGATTTCCATCGTACGGTTGCCACGGTTCAGCTCGCTCTTCCCCAGGAAACCTGTGATGCGGATGCCCTCCTCTGCCCTGTCCACAGTGAGCAGATGATTGGCAATGCTCCTGCCATACACGCAGTAGATGGCATCGAGAAGCTTGCCGTCACCCACGGTAACGAACTTATCTGACTTATTCGATCTGAACTTGAATGCGATATCCGGATGTGAGATGGCCAGCTTCTCTAAGAGATCCCTGATGTAATTGCCCTCTGTAACAGGGCTCTTCAGGAACTTCCGTCTGGCCGGTGTATTATAAAAAAGTGAACGGATAATAAAGGTGGTCCCATCCGGAGCCGCCTTTGATTCCTTCTCTATCTCCCTGCCGCCCTCGATGCAGTAATGGCAGCCTGCCATCTCGTCCTCAGTCTTCGTGAAGACCTCTACCTTCGAGACTGCTGCTATGCTTGAAAGTGCCTCTCCCCTGAATCCGAGCGAGCCTATGGAATGTAGCTCGTCCTCGGTACGAAGCTTGCTCGTTGCATGACGCAGGAAGGCTATCTCTATCTGATCTGCAGGGATGCCGCTTCCATTGTCCGTCACCCTGATCAGGTCTATGCCTCCGCCCTCTATCTCAACAGATACTGCGGTGGCTCCTGCGTCTATTGCATTCTCCACGAGCTCCTTGATCACAGACGCCGGTCTCTCCACGACCTCGCCTGCTGCTATCTTATCTATGACGCTCTGGTCTAATTCCTTTATCTCTCTCATAACGGGAAATATTATATCACCACATCACGAAAAATAGCAATATTTCATAAATGAATACAATCAGGCGAACCGGCCGTGCTTCTCGTAGCGTACGACCTTAGTCGGTGAATTTTTTTCATCTACGAGAACTACTACAGGCTTCTCAATATCCTCTGTATCCGGATCTACCTGGCAGTAGCTCATTATGATCACATGGTCTCCCACGGCTGCCTTCCTTGCTGCCGCACCGTTCAGGCAGATGATGCCGCTTCCACGCTCACCTGCTATGACGTAGGTAGAGAAACGCTCTCCATTCTCGACGTCGGCGATCTCCACCTTCTCGTATTCCCTGATATGTGACTTTTCCATCAGATCCCCGTCTATCGTGATGCTGCCCACATAGTCAAGCGCTGCCTGCGTCACAACGGCACGATGGATCTTGGACTTCAGCATATTGATATACATACCATTACCTCACTATGATATTATCGATCTCTCTGGTCCTGCCGATATATACAGCTATGGCTATGAGAGTCTCTTCTCCGTCAAGCTTCTCCTTCGGCTTTAGGATATTGAAGTCTACAGCATCCACATAGTCGATTTTCGCAAGTGGCTCCGTATTTATCTTGTCAGTGATGATCTGCTTTATTCTATTCAGATCCTTCTCACCTGCATCTATAGCCTTCCTTGCTGCCTTGAGAGAGGCTGACAGGATGACTGCTGCCTTTCTCTCTTCCGGTGAAAGGTAAGTATTTCTCGAGCTCTTCGCAAGACCATCCGCCTCACGCACTATCGGGCAGCCCACGATCTCTATATTATAATTCAGATCATGAACCATGCGGCGTACCACTGCCAGCTGCTGGGCATCCTTCTGTCCGAAATATGCCCTGTCTGCCTCTGCGATATGGAAGAGCTTCGTGACTACCGTGCATACTCCGTCGAAATGCACCGGGCGCACTGCTCCACAGAGTCCTGCGGTAAGCGTATCCACATGTACCTTCGTATAGTGATCCTTTCCGTACATCTCCTCCGGTGTCGGATGGAAAATGAGATCGGCTCCGAGGCTCTCACACAGCCTGCAGTCCGCGTCAAAATCCCTCGGATACTGCTCGAGATCCTCATTCGGGCCGAACTGTATAGGATTCACAAAATCAGATACCACCACTCTGTCATTCTGCTCACGGGCCTTTCTGATGAGGCTTGCATGACCCTCATGCAGATATCCCATTGTAGGTACGAGTCCTATGGTCTCACCGTTCTTCTTCCACTCTTTCACATATTTCTTTACTTCTGCTATGGTCTCTGCTACTTCCATCATGAATCCTTTCTTACAGCCTCTATGACTGCATCATCAATCTTAAATGTATGCTCTCCGCTTACAGGAAATTCCCGGCTCTTTACCTCCTTAGAATAGTCATTGAAGGCCTCCTTCATTTCCTTTCCGATATGAGCGAAATGCTTTACGAACTTCGGCGCGATACCATCGAACATATCGAGCATATCCTGATATACAAGTATCTGGCCGTCACAGCCATTGCCTGCGCCAATGCCTATCGTAGGTATAGTAAGCTCCTCTGAGATGAGTGTAGCAAGCTTCTCCGGTAAACATTCGAGTGTCACCATAAATGCTCCGGCCTCCTCTACCTTCTTCGCATCCTCCAGTACTTCCTTCGCACGGGCTTCATTCCTGCCCTGTACCTTGAAGCCGCCGAATGCATTCACCGACTGCGGGGTGAGTCCTATATGCCCTACAACCGGGATCTGTGCATCTACTATTGCTCTGATCCTGGATGCGTACTTTGAGCCGCCCTCGAGCTTCACGGCATTTGCATGACCCTCCTTGATCAGGCGTCCGGCATTCTCTACTGCCTGCTCATCTGAGATATGGTATGACATGAATGGCATATCTGCCACCAGGAAAGTATTCTTCAGTCCTCTCGATACACAGGCCGTGTGATGGATCATATCCTCCATTGTGACCGGAAGGGTATCCTCGTATCCCATCACCGTCATACCAAGTGAATCGCCTACGAGGACTGCCTCTATTGCTGTCTGCTCGATAAGTGCAGCTGTCGTATAATCATAGCAGGTGAGCATTGCGATCTTCTCACCGTCTGTCTTCATCTTCTGGAGTGTATTTACTGTCTGCTTCTTAAGTGCCATTTATTTCTCCTCTTTCAGATATTCCTCGAGCTCATCATAGTCCCTGTCCGGATTCTTCGCTCGTGCTATTCTTATGAGTTCCTGTGACAGGTCTATATATATATCCCTGTACTCTGGCGGTATCACGTCAAGGTGCCGCTCCACTGTCTTAAGGTCTGCCCGTTCTACCGGGCCCGTGAGTGCAGCCTCTGGTCCCTTATCTGCGAGCGCCCTCGCATTCGCCATAAAGAGTGGTCCTGCTATACGTCCTGCCTCATAGCGGCTGAATCCGGCCTCATGCAGGATATCAAGCGCTGCCTCATACAGTCCGCAGGCCAGATTGCTCGAAAAGACACATGCCAGATGATACAGGCTCTTGCGCTCCTTATCTATCGTAAGCACCGTGATTCCCGCTCCTTCGAAGTATTCCTTTGCCTTCTGCGTCTCTTCTGCTGATCTACCCTCGATTGTAAATACCGCTGATGGAAATTCCCGGCATGCCTTCTCAGAATCTGAGACTGCCATTGCCGGATGTAATGAAATGCCGTACGCTCCCCGCATATCTGAAAAAATATCAGATGTAGCTGCGCCGCTTAAGTGTATGACCCACTTGCCCGTGAGGTCCACCGGTGTAGCTGCCAGCTGATCAGAAACACTCCGTATCGCCGCATCGGGAACAGATAAAAAAAGGACATCGCAAGCTGCTGCGATGTCCTCTATATTCTCGTATGCTGACGTCCCAGTAATCTCTGCTGACGTCTGTGCAGAACCATAGGTCCTGCTGTAATACCCTTTCACAGTGTATCCTGCCCTGGACAGAAACAGTCCCAGAGCCGTGCCGACCTTCCCGGCACCTATAAAGCCAATCTGTCTCATCGCATCACCTCCGTATATCTCTCGCAGCCCGTATGGGTCTACGGTACGTCGGAATGCCCGTCAGCTGTCTATTCAGTTCGGTACGGTTTCATCACGAATACCATCCGATGGAAAATAATACTACTTTCGTGAGGCGGTGTCAATGAGAATTGGGATTCTTCTTCACCAGTGCTTCCTTCTTGTAGAAGGCCACTCCATAGCAGAGTATCTGTCTGCAATCTGAGCGAGTGCCTGGTCACAGCAGGCAGCCATCCCTTCTCTGGATTCAGCGACCTTTGCCTCAATGATGAATGCCCGACGATTCGGTCTATCCCGCACCTCTACATCAAGTCTGCCCTCGCCCTGATCCTTATTTGATTTCACCTGTGATGATGTCCTTATAACCGCTGCGCTTGTCAGGATCAATTTCAAGATTCTCCATCGCCTCATCAACTGACAATCCCATTTTGCGCATTAGACTCTGAATGTGAGACAGATCCTTATTTTTGTCAGCCTTTTCAGTTGCCTTCTCTGCAGCGATCTCCTCTATAGCATAGCTGTAATCACACATATTGCCTACCTCCTTCGTAATCTCTTCTGTTACCGGTATCTGATACCCATTAGCCATCCTGTCAAGCTTTTCCTCTGGCGTGATGGCATTTGACAATAGTGTTGCGAGCATCCCCGTAAGCCTGTTCGCAGGGTTCTTGGCCTTGTCCTCCTCATTATCCTTCGGCAGGCGGATGACTATCACATCCATCAGGTCGATACGCGGCTTATATCCAATCTCTCCATAAGATTCCTTTTCCATAATGCCATATTTCGAAATCGAATTAGCATCTCTCTGTGGGCAGTTCATGCATATCCAGATAGAATAGACCTTCTGAGCCCTTTCATAATGCTCGTGAGTGATATTGCGACCGACCTGTTCAGATATCATCCTGGCATCATACACAATCCCTCTGGTCTCTACAAAATATGACTGCCCAGGCTTGCCCTGTGCCTCAATATCAATGATCAGAATATACTCAGCCGTCACACTCCCTGGCGGGCGGACAAAGAACCGTATATCATAAGTCAGCGAACCCTCACCTGGAATCCTGCTCTCTTGCGGCATTCCTGTGATCACATCATTAGTATCACCCGGCTCCACAGGAATCCTGCTTACCTGAACATCCTCTATCATCAGCTCTATCTCCGCAGTAGCGTACTCAGCAAACAAGCTCACTGCATACTTCAGAATATAAGCCAGTATAGGCTTCTGTGAGAGCAGTCTCTTCACAACAGCATCAATCTTCGCATGATTGTCAGCAGCACATACTGCCATGCCTACGGAATTCAGCCTCTCTTCGGTAATTGTAATCGTATCATCCATATATCCTTCCTTTCATTATATCAGCTTCTGCTGATTTTTAAAACCACCTTTTCGCCCTTTAAAAACATATGTTCCTTTGATAGAAATATTATATCATGGGTACATACGTTCTGTCAATGGGTAAAAATAATATCTCCCAGCTTTCTGGGAGATAAAAACAAAATCCACATATAATCAATCTACTGTGCGATCACATTCACCGTTGTCTTGTATGTTTTCCCTGTCACTGAAAGCTTCGCTGATATAGTAGCTGTCCCTGGAGAAATGCCAAGAAGCGTCCCATTCTTAGAAACCTTTACGACCTTTGACTTTGATGACTTCCAGGTGATCTTATTGATGTCTGAGGTATCATACTTGAATACAGGCTGTAGTGTAAGCGACTGTCCAGTGGTAATCGTATAAACCGGATCCAGAGAGATAGAGTCCCTCTTTGAATTCTTAAGAGACTTCACACGACTCTGATTCTTCCTGATCGACGCCTGCTTGTCTGAAGCAGAATGAGGTGCTTCTTTTGCAGTAGCCTCATATACTTTCGTGCCATAAAAATCAATTGTCTTATCGGATACGACAGCTAAGCCGGTAACAGTCTGCTTCGCACCTGTGGTAAACTGTGACACAGTCAGGTTGTCCATGCTCTTAAACTTAAGGTACTTATCATCTGCTGATGTCTTTCCGGCGATCCGCACAATTATCGGATCCGGAGAATACAGTATCCCGTCTACCTTGAAATATGAATTGATAGTATCCTGATCTTTCTTCAGAGCCTTATTGTATGAATTCCGGTCCTTCTTAATTTTCTTTTGAAGGGATGTTATCTCAGAATTCACCTGCTTCTTTGTCATGGCCTGTGCAGGTACTGCTGGAGTAAGAAGCAAAGATGCGGCAAGCGCTGCTGCTATTGTCCTTTTGAAAAAATTATTCATGTTTCGTATCCTTTCCTGATATTATATAAAAAAGCCCCAGGATGCTGGGAGGAGCATCCCGGAGCCGGGTTGTCAAATCAGATGTGAAGCCTTTTACAGGGAGGCTTCACGCCTTGTCAAATTTGTTGATTTTCTTTGAAGGATTGGGTATTACTTCTTGTCAGTCTTAAAGGTCTTTGCCTTTGTAGCCTTTGGACCCCATGTGGTCTTGCCAGTAGAATCCTTGACATAAGCCTTAACCTTTACCTGAACCTTGGCACCCTTCTTTACTGAAAGAGTAGCCTTGCTTCCGGCAACATTCTTACCAACCCACTTGCCGTTTCCGACTTTCTTCCAGATACGGTAGTTGATGTTCTTGCCCTGTGACTTCCACTTAACTGATACGTGAGCACCCTTCTTGTTAGAAACCTTGAGGCCAGTAACCTTTGCAGGCTTTACAGTATCATCAGTGATAGTCTCGCTTCCACGAACGATTACAGTGATAATTGCTGAATCACCAGTCTTGCCATCTGGAGCTGTAGCTGTTACAGTAACAGTTGTGTAGCCAGACTTATTGGCTGTTACAAGACCATTTGCATTTACAGAAGCTACTGTAGGATCTGCTGAAGTATAGCTGATTGATGAACCAGTTGAAGCTGTAGCGGAAATCTGCTTTGTATCCTTAACATCAAGAACGATCGGCTGAGTATCTACGTTGAGCTCAGTATCTACTGCCTGCTGACCATAGTTTACAGGAACATAAGCATAAGTAGATGGATTATGTGTAGCATCCCCCTGAGCATAAGCACGAACATATACTGTACCGTTGTTCTTTGAATAGGTCACATTACCTGTAGAAGAAACATCGATATCGCCATATCCGGCATCTGTAGGCCAGATAGCTGAATATCCGGTAGGTCTGTTAGAATCCTTCTTGTACAGTGCTCTGCTGAATACTACATTTGTTCCTGCAACTGTAGGAGTAGATGCGATCTTAGCAGTCGGCTTATCCTTATTGACAGAAACACCCTTGAGGCTTACACCATTTGAAGAGTCAAGATTATTAACCTCAACCGGAATCGTAGCTGTAATAATACCTGCATAGTCAGGTGCAGAAAGGGTCTTAATCACAATGTTTGTGGTTCCTGCCTTTACAGCAGTAACTGTATGAGTAGTATCATCGTATGTAGCTACAGAAGTATCCTCTGAATATCCTGTTACATACTGATCTCCGATATTTGAAACAATGTTAAGCTTGTCAGACTTTCTACCATTATTAGAGGCAAGTGAAAGATAAAGCTTTTCATCACTTCTTGACGTCCTAAGATTTACATTGCCTGTGCTCTCACGAGACTCAAGCTCTACATATCCGAGTGAATCTCCAACATAGAACTGAACTGGCTGCTGAACACTGAGCTCGATAGGGACTACATATGTAGATACCTTCTGACCATTATCAGCCTGGGCTTTTGATGGGATTGCTGATACTACTACATAAAGCTGAGGAGTGTTGTTTGCATCCTTAAGAGTTACAAGACCATTCTTGCTGATTGAACCGTATTTCTTTGCAGCATCCTCAGAGAATACCTGCTTAGTATTTGGTCCATAGGTCGAACCTGACAGTGTCACATGTGCAGAACCAGCGTTGTTTTCAACATACTTCTGAAGGACATAGTCTGTATGAGGATTACTACCATAACCTACTGTTGTAGGATTCGTACCAGCTGCTGTGTACTCTGTATCCTGCCACTCATCTTCTGCTACAAGAGAATATCTGATTTCTGTGCCTGGGTTTGCACTGGCATCAAACTGAACAGTCTTTGTACCATCTGAGTACAGTGTCTGAGCTGACGGAAGAAGATTTCCTCCATTGGTATAGACATTTGATAAGTCTTCTGTTAACTCGTAATCAAACTCTGTCACCGCATCTTCCTTGCCAGTAGTTAACTCACTACGTTTTGAAATTGCATCTGCTGCGGTATTTGCTGCTACTGCAGTTCCATCGTTTTTGATGTAGTAACCATTCTTATTCTTCAGCTTTCCATCTTTATCTGCATTCAGCTTTGTACCAATTTTCAGTGCACCATTCTCTACCTTTTTGTCAATAGAAGGTGCAGACTTTATTGAGTTATTGGCCTGAGTACCATTGTATTCTGCGTTGTCTGTAAATGTATATCTTTCTGCTCCTCTTGAAGTCTGAACATTATAAGATACAGAAAGCTTTCCGTTACCAGCCTTTACATTGATTGTAAGATACTGATCAATCTTATGATCGGCATCCTGCCATGCAGTGACTTTAATCTTGGTCTGACCCTGAATACCAGTATGGAATTTAATCACACCATAGACATCTGTACTAGTAATAGGTACAACATTTGCAGTTGCGCCTGTAGTTGCAATGGTTGTCATCGTAGTTGCAGATGTCGTCTGATATGCTACAGGAGCGGCAATAGTGTTATCGCCGTCAGCAAACTCAATGTGCTGAATCTGCCTCTGAGTTGGATTTGTAATCACGAAAGGAACCTGAACATCCGAGTCCTCAGAAGCATCAACTGAAGTCTTCTGCAGAGCAAAAGATGTGTTGCCTGATGGAACTGTAACAGTAAGGGTAGATGTGCTCAGTGCGGTTGTTGAAGTTTTAGTTGCCAAAGCCTCAATCGTTACTTTAACAGTACCATCTACACCAGTATTGTAAAGAATGAAGTTAGCTCCACCAAGATTATCTAAATATCCATCATTATCTGAATCTGTGTTCAGAGTATTTGCCACTACATAGGATCTCTGTGCAATTGAGGTTGGCAATGTCTCAGCTCCACTGGAGTTTCTTGAAGTGTGTGTTGTACCGTCAATCGTAGCTCCTGGAGTAGTCTCGGCTAAGTTAGTCAGCTTTTCCTTTTTTGAAGTATTGTCAATCGAGTCAGCTGCCTGAACGACATCCAAATAATTTCCTGGAGTGTCAGGATCGGCCTTCCTGTCAATTGTGATTTTGAAAGCTCCAACCTGGGTATGAGCTGCATCATCTCCAGCGTCATTATGCTCTTTTAAATGAATAACTCGGCTCGTAGTATATTCATCGTTCCCAGCTGTACCTGTAAACTTGTCCACTGAAAGGGCCGAATACCCTAGCGAATCAATACCTTCTTTGGTAGTCAGTCCATCCGTCGTAACAGAACCGGTTGCAAATGCCGATACCGGTGCGAAGGTAAATGCTGTTGCTGCAGCGAGAACCAGTGCTAATCCTTTTTTAAGATTTAACATTTGTTATGATTCCTCCTTTTTCTGGATGTGCTCCCTGGATGGTGTAAATGGACCACTATCCGGGGCATCCACAATGTGGAATGTTTGTCAATATGCTAAGTGAAAAGGTCCTCCCAAACCGTATCCACATGACACGGAGGCGTCCGGCTGTCACCACCATGCGTCGGCAGTGCTTCCGGCCTGTGCTCCTCTCATCAGAATCGGAGTTTTGGCATTACCATATTCTGAAAATCTGAGATAAGCACTTGCGTCATGCTTCTATTCACTTTCCTCAGGACTCATCGCTGGATTCATCCCTTGGACAGTCTCTACTTTACGCAAATACGGGCATTTCCACAAATCTGAAGCATCTGTAATCCCTGTCTTATTCCACAGATTTTGCTTTTTCTGTAGGACAAGTCTCAGCTTTCTCTCTCAAAAGAATATTTTTTTCCCACCAGGCTTCAAGGTTTTTTCAATTTGATAAAACTGAGATATGTATGATAGTATAATACAGATGAGGACTACACGGATCCTGACGACATCGCGTTCAATACAATCGATAATGCCGTCTAGGTATTTGATACTGTACGAAGGAATCAGGAAAATGCTGATAACCTTGAATCAGCAATAAATATCACGCTTGATGACATGCCTGAAGATTTCGTTATCAGACCATTTTTAATTGCACACCGTGCGGAGGTGACAGATATGTTTATAACAGAATACGACCAGGAGAAGGTTCTGGAAAAAGGCCGCGAAGAGGCAAAGCAGGAAGGACGTGAAGAAGGAAAGGCTGAAGGTAAAGAAGAATGAAATGTTGAGGTAGCATCCGATATGCCGAAGGCTGGCAATCAGCCGGTGTCATTTATCGCTCAGATCAGCAAGCTGTCAGAGACATCCGTTCGTAAGCTTGCTTCCCAAATGGGAATCACAACCCTCTGAACATGAAATCCGGTGGCCATATCAGTCACCGGATTTTTCTATGCCCCTGATACCATGAAGCATCAGCTGTAATGCGTAGCTAGCGAGTTCTGCGGAGTCGTGTGGATCGTCGCTATTGGTATTCTCCTCGTAGATATAAATGATGGAGTACAGGTAGCCCTCGATCACATCCGGGTCAGCGCCTGTATAATACCTGCTGAATGCATCTGAAGTAAATACCTCGTGCAGGAACCTGTCCCTCGCATCACGCTCTGACGTTGCCTCGAGCAGGGCATATATCCCGCCGTCCATCGAATCGAGAAAGGTATATATCGTCCTAATATCCTGTTCCAGATCTCCTATGAGCCTGCCGGTCAGGTCGGCGGCCGTCATGTCTATCACGTCATTTTTCATATCTTCTATATTCCTGTAATGCAGATAAAAGGTTTTCCTGTCCACTTCCGATTTCTCTGAGAGCCGCAGCACCGAGATCATATCAGCCGGCATGGTATTCAGTAGCTCTATATAACCCTCTCTCAGTCTGTTCACGGTCTTTATGACACGCGGGTCATTCGCATTCTTTGCCGATGTCCGCGGTCCCGGCCTGAAGTTATTCTGCTTCATCTGTCTGTCCTTTCCTCTCTGCACCGTGCAATGCCTGCCAGCACAGATGTACCAGGAGTTCAAGATTTCTTCAATTGAAAAAACGGTCCTGCCATTGTATAATATATTCAGTTCAATCGATGGAAGGAGATTGCCTTATGACAGTACAGGAAAAGAGAACTGAACTGAAAAATTATGCTGACACGCTTGATCCGGAAATGATAGACAGGGTATATAATTTTGTCATTAAGATCAATGATTCAGAGGCAAACCATGATAAGATACGGGATGATGACTTCTTCTCAACTGTGAAAGGTAATCGTGTCAGCCATGAAAATCTCATGAAGGCTATTGATGATATTGGCACAAAATATGATTCTGATTTAAGGAAACTGTCACAATGAATAATTCGGTAATATACCTTACATGCAATGACATACTGGATATTCATGATACATATATCGAAAAATATGGTGGAATCAAAGGTATGCGTGATGAAGGACTTTTTATCCAGCTTTGTGAGGCTCCATACCAGTCATTTGCTGGCATAGAGCTTTTTCCTTCTGTATATGACAAGGCAGCTAAATATCTTGATGGGTTTGCTAAGCATCAGGTATTCCTGGATGGGAACAAACGAACTGCTGCTGGTGCAATGTCCATTTATCTTGAGCTTAACGGGTTCTTCGTAGCCTATAAAGAAAATGAACTTGCCAGCCTGACTCTTGATGTAGCAAATGACATACTATCCTTTGATGACATCGTAGAATCTATCAGATCTCATGTATATAGCAGTTAGTGGTAATCTGATTCTTCGATTCCATGTATTCCATTCTGCAGTAGCTTAGAGGTACGGCGAGCGAGCTCTGTGGTATCAAGCGGATCGTCGCTGTGGGTATTCTCTTCGTAGATATAAATGATGGAGTACAGATAGCCCTCGATCACATCCGGGTCAGCGCCTGTATAATACCTGCTGAATGCATCTGAAGTAAATACCTCGTGCAGGAACCTGTCCCTCGCATCACGCTCTGACGTTGCCTCGAGCAGGGCATATATCCCGCCGTCCATCGAATCGAGAAAGGTATATATCGTCCTAATATCCTGTTCCAGATCTCCTATGAGCCTGCCGGTCAGGTCGGCGGCCGTCATGTCTATCACGTCATTTTTCATATCTTCTATATTCCTGTAATGCAGATAAAAGGTTTTCCTGTCCACTTCCGATTTCTCTGAGAGCCGCAGCACCGAGATCATATCAGCCGGCATGGTATTCAGTAGCTCTATATAACCCTCTCTCAGTCTGTTCACGGTCTTTATGACACGCGGGTCATTCGCATTCTTTGCCGATGTCCGCGGTCCCGGCCTGAAGTTATTCTGCTTCATCTGTCTGTCCTTTCTTCTCTGCACCGTGCAATGCCTGCCAGCACAGATGTATGATCTGCCTGTCTCCGACTCCATCTATGGACTGCACTTCTCTCTCGCTCAATGCAAATACATCACCAGCCGTGTGGAGCCCTTCTCTGTGAAAAGCATCCAGTATCCGTCTGCCGAACCCGAGCTCTGAGAGCGGCGTGTCAGGATATACCCTCATCTGTACTACCATATCCGCATTATCGAAAAGTGCCGCATACCCCTCCATACTCTCCACCATATCTATAAGCAGCTCCGATGTATCAACCGTCATCAGATCACGCAGCTTCCTCACTCCATGCTCCGTGAGAAATCTCAGCTCGGAATCCGTCAGCTCATCATCCGATGCCACATCCCTGTCAAAATCCGTATCTATCTGCTTCATGAAGGAAATAGCTGAATTCATCCATGTAAGCTCATCCTCATGCTGATGATACTGCTGCCGCATCTCAGCAAGACGGAATAAATATTCTTCTCCGAGAACCAGATCTGATCCCCGATCTCGCAGCTTCATCAGTGCCTGGTTCTTCTTCACCCGGACATTTGAATCAACTATGCCAAGCTTCTGCGATATTTCAGCCATACTCTGATGCCTGCGGTAGAATGAATCGATGATCTCTTTCTCTGTCTGATTCAGTTCCTCATCCCCTATCCGTGCAAGAGTCTCATCAAAGTCCCGTGGGACATACGCATACCGCTCTCCGCACAGATCATATATCAGATCATCCTGCCATGACGGATGGCGAAGCAGCTCCAGGTCATCTGATGTAGGTAGCTTCACATCCACACTTCTCCTGAGCCCCTTCACCAGTGTCGTAAACGTAGATAAACTCACTCCTGAATCCAGTAGTGCCTGTGATACCGGAATCCCTTCAAGCATCCTGACACAAGCCTCAGACAGCTTCCTTGCAAAATCCTCCGCCAGATGTATATCAGAAGTCCTGAATTGCATGAAAATCCTTCTCCATTCCTAATGTATATTACGATTTCGAATTATAGCATAATTACGATATTCTCGCAAATATTTACGATCGTGTCGCATTATATTTTTGTAAATTATTGTCTACGGAGGCTATAGGATGATAAAAGGACTTGCTTCGAAATTAAAGAAAAAGAGACAGGAACTTAACCTGTCTCGTAAAATGGTTGCTGAAAACATCGGCGTTTCTGCCTCTGTAATTGCTGATTATGAAAGTGGATATGGTGAACCCTCCCTCAAAGTCCTGATGAAGCTTGCCACCCTCTACAAATGCTCGACCGACTACCTCCTCGGTATCGAGAAGACTGCTCCCAGCCAGACCATAGACGTCACAGGCCTCTCCGCCGACCAGATCAGCGCACTCCGTAATCTCATCAGTACTATGAACTGATTCCCCTTAGATTTTCTATTACTGCTTCCGCCACCTTTATCCCATCGATTGCGGCGGAGGTGATGCCGCCGGCATAGCCTGCACCCTCGCCGCATGGGTAGAGACCGCGGACTGAGGACTGAAGGGTCTCGTCTCGCGGGATACGGACAGGGCTTGACGTACGGCTCTCTACTCCGCTCAGGATCGCATCATATCTGGCGAAGCCGTGTATCCTTTTATCAAAAAAGTCCATCCCCTCCATGAACGAATGCTCTATCACCGGAGAATATATGCCACGCAGATTTGCGAAGGCATGCTCTCCCCTCGTAAGCGATTCGAAATCACCGTATGCGGCGCTCTCCCGGTTCTCACAGAAGTCGCCGTACAGCTGCTGAGGAATCCTTCCTCCACACAGATCGTAGGCCTTTCTCTCTATAGATCTCTGGTACTCGATAGCCCCGAGAGGATCATCCATATCATACTCTCCTGCTCCTACAGCGACCACTATCGCCGAATTCGCATTTGCACTGTCACGGCCATAGTTGCTCATTCCGTTTACTGCCAGATGTCCGGCCTCTGATGATGCATTCACCACATAGCCTCCCGGGCACATGCAGAAGGAATAGACTCCCCTCTCCCCCTTCGAGTAGGCAAGCTTGTAAGGAGCAGCAGGCAGATACAAAGCGGCCTGCGCTCCGTACTGTGATTCATTGATGAATGACTGCGGATGCTCTATGCGGAAGCCCATCGCGAACTGCTTCGCCTGCATCGGTACTCTCTCATCATGAAGCGTATAGAAGGTATCACGGGCGGAATGTCCAATAGCGAGGATGACGGTATCAGTATTGATGACCTCTCTACGCCCATCAGCCTCGACCTCTATTCCTGAAATCCTGTCATGATGACCTTCCTGATTTCTGAAATCTGAAGCTCCGTTATCAAATATGAGTTCTGTCATCCTCGTAGAGAATCTGACCTCACCGCCCTTTTCTACAATAGCCTTCCTGATATTGCTTACAACCTCTATCAGCCTGTCGGTCCCTATATGTGGCTTCGCCTCATAGAGAATCTCAGGAGGAGCCCCGTATTTCACGAAGGTCTCGAGGACGAACCGGTTCCTTCCGTTCTTATCATGCACACCTGTGTTCAGCTTCCCATCTGAAAAGGTGCCTGCTCCGCCTTCTCCGAACTGCACATTCGAATCCGGCGCCAGCACACCAGTCCTGAAGAATTCCTCCACATCCTCTCTTCGCTCTGATGCAGGCTTTCCTCTCTCGATAATGAGCGGGCACAGTCCTGCCCAAGCAAGTACGAGTCCTGCAAACAGTCCCGCCGGGCCGAGTCCCACGATCACAGGCCTGCTGCCCTGTGACAGGCCATGACCATGAACCAGCTGATATGATTTTTTCTCATATTTTGCGATATTTTTGATATGATGATCATTCAGAAGCTTCTGTTCATTGGAAGAGACCGATACCGCCACCTGATACAGAAGAAGGACTTCAGGCTTCTTCCTCGCGTCAATTGATTTCTTCAGAATCGTAAGCCTCTCAATCCGCTCAGGGCTGACGTGAAGCCTCTTTGCAGCCTCTCTTTTAAGCGTATCCCCTCCGTCATCCTGCGGACGTATCCTTATATTATCTATCCGTATGCTCATTTGATATTTCCTGAAAAGATGAAAAAGGGACCTGTCCCCTTTTTCATCTTTCTGACATGTATTCGACTATTTCTGCTGTGCTTCCGAAATCCCGTCTGTCTATCCAGATCACATCCGGATAGCGGCGGAACCAGGTGAGCTGGCGCTTGGCAAAGTGACGGGAGTCCTGCTTTATCCTTGCCACTGCATCATCAAGCGTGCATTCGCCACGGAAATATGAGAACAGCTCCCGGTAGCCAATGGCCTTCGCTGCCGTACAGTCCTTATCCCCGATGAGATCATAGATATGCTCTGCTTCCTTCAGCAGGCCCTTATCCATCATCTGATCAACTCGCTTATCAATCCTATCGTACAGGGCCTTCCTGTCATCTGTCAGCACAAAAAAACGAAGGTCGTATGGCGACTTCCGCTTCCTCTCTTCTGCATTGTGCTGTGAAATTTTCTCTCCGTGATTCCTGTAATACTCGAGTGCCCTGATGACTCTCTTCACATTGCCTGCAGGAATAGCAGCTGCGCTCTCCGGATCTACATTCCCAAGCCTCTCATGAAGGGCCTCATTGCCATACCTCAGAGCGTATGCAGTGAGCTCATCACGGAACCGGGCATCTATTTCTTCCTCGCCGAAATCTATATCATACGCAAGCGCCTGGATATAGAATCCCGTGCCTCCGCAGATAATCGGCACCTGACCATCGGCATAGATCGCATCCATAGCCGAATGCGCCATACTGACGAACTCCGTCACATCATAGTTCTCATCAGGCTCCATGATATCTATTCCGAAGTGCCTTACTCCGTCCATCTCACCCCTCGAGATCTTCGCAGTCCCGATATCCATTCCTCTGTACACCTGCATGGAATCGGCAGAGATCACGGACGCATTTATCCTTTTCGCAAGCAGTACGGAGGCCTCGGACTTGCCGACGGCGGTAGGGCCTGCGATTATTATCATTTTTCTCATCAAAGCTTCTTCACTATATCCTCACGCACCTCATCAAACGGCGGGTCTATAAGTCCGAAATCCAGGCCCTTGTAGTTCCATGCTGCACGCCCGATTCCATACTCATCGAAGGCCGATGAAATATCTGCATACCAGCGTATAATATCCTCCATAGGTGCGAATTCACAGACACCGTACTCGCTGCAGTAAACCGGTGCATCATACCTCTCAGCCATCTCAATTATCGGAGCAAATATTTTCTCAAAAATATCCTTCCCCCTGGTATCGGCCGGAAGCGCTGCCATAGTCCCGAGAAGGCCATCATCGATCCTGCATTCCCTTCCTGTACGGACGTAGCTGCCTGCCGTATCAGGATACGCCATATCGAGATCCATAGGCATATTCTCGACCCAGTATGCCTTCTGATGTGTGAACATCAGCGGTTCGAAGCAGTGAAAATTGATGACCGTTTTCCTGTCTACTGCCCTGCCTGGCACCGGATATGAGATCTCATTATCGAATCTGATGCCTCCGACTATGATCCAGGCATCAGGCACTATGGCACGGACTCTCTTATAAGCCCGCGTCGCTATCTCATCCCAGGCTGCTTCCGTATCATCAGGGTATATGATATCATTGACCAGCTCAAATGCCACGATATCAGTATCAGACGCGTATCTCCTGGCTATCTTCTCCCACAGCCTGTAAAACCTCTCCTGCTCTGCTGCATCATAGAAAAAGACCGGCCCGTCTATATACCTGGAATAAGGGGAAAAATCATACCCATGCGTGTTATGGAGATTGAGAACCACATGCAGGCCATACCTCCTGCACCAGTCCAGCGCCCTGTCTATGTACTCATAGCCCTCTTCTATCGGTCTCCCGTTCTCCTCCTCGAGGTTCAGATAATCCAGAGGAATCCTGATATGGTCAAGGTGCATTCGTGCAATATTCGCGATATCATTCTCTGTAATAAAGGCATTCACATACTCGCGTCTGTTGCTGTCCTTCTGGGACAGCCATCCTCCGAGATTGATTCCATGCATGAATCCTTCAAACTTCCTCATGTAATCTCCTTTCAGCCACCAGGCTCAGAAAATATATTATCACAAGAAATGCTTATACACAACGCTTAAGAATCGGTTTTTTACGAAACTGCTGCCGAAACTCCGGCCAGGTGTCCTGATGAAAAGGCCCACTGCAGATTGTAGCCGCCGCATTCACCATCCACGTCCACAAGCTCGCCACAGACGTACAGCCCCGGTACCCTCTTAAGCGACATGTCCTTTTTTATCTCATCGAAAATCACTCCGCCTGAGGTAGTCTGAGCATGGCTGAATCCCTTATTTCCACTTATCGGAATTCTATAATGCTTCATCTGCTCTGCGAGCCCCTCTGCATCAGCCTGATACGAGCCGATCGTGCCCTTCCCTGTAAATATTTCTGCAAGCTTCTCAGGGAAAACGCCGGAAAGTATCATTGATGCAGGCTCATCTGAGCTGTAGTTCTCCTTTGCCTGACTGATAAGCCTCTCTAATAGCTCTACGGTCTGGTCATCATCATACCCTGGAAGGAAATCTATACGCATTTCCACCTTATTCCCCGCATCCAGAGCTATTACTGCCGCCGACGACACCTGAAATACCGGGATGCCTGATACCCCGTACTCAGTGATCTGGAGATTTCCGATCGAGCTCTGCCCAAGCTCACCATTTACCAGAATATGCAGTGACACATCGCATCTGACACCTGCGGCCCTCTGTAGCGGGTTGTCACGCACCACTAGCGGTACCAGAGCCGGAAGCGGCTTCTTAATCTCTACACCGAGACCGGACAGAAGGGTAATGCCATCTCCCGTGCTTCCGGTCTTCGGTGCGGCACTGCCACCGACAGCGAGAATTACCTTCGCGGCCTGATAGTCATAGCCATCCACATACACATCGAAATGATCATCCTGCTTTACCAGATCCGTGACCTTTTTGCCACCCTTCAGCCTCACGCCGAGCCTTTTCGCATGAGCGGTAAGTGCCCTCTGCACAGCACAGGCCGTTAGACTCCTCGGGTAGTACCATCCGTCCCTTGCTATTGCCGGTATTCCCAGTGAATCAAAAAAAGAGATCAGCCTGTGATTATCGAACTGATCTGTTACCTGCATCACCCTGTCCGGATCGTCAGAATGATAGCAGGACTTATTCATGAAGCTATTCGTGAAATTGCACCTGCCGTTTCCAGTAGCAAGTATCTTCCTTCCACACTCAGGATTCTTCTCGAGAAGCACGACCTGTGCACCCTTCTCTGCGGCGGCGATGGCAGCCATCAGACCGGCCGCCCCGCCACCGATTACGATAATATCATTCATCTGAGCAGATGCATCCTTTCTGCAAGTGCAATAAGTCTGTCGCCATGCGGTATGCGCCCAAGCTCTGCACGGGTGATACCTCCGAGTGAGAGCATCACGAAGAAATATACTATAATTCCGGCTATGATCGATACGAGGGTTCCGAGTGCATTGGATCCGAGCCCCTTGTCAATAACTATATACACCAGATATACTGCGATTCCCATTATCACCGAGCCTAGAAGCGGGATGATAAAGGTCGACTTCACATCCTGATGAGTGCCCGAGTACTTCACGACTGCCCTGCCGTTCAGCAGGCACATAAGGAAGGCGTAGAAGGCATTTGCCAGGATCACTGCATATATATTCAGTCTGAAGAACTGCATAGCGCCAAGCAGGAATCCTGCCTGCAGCACAAGGGCTATGGCTGCGTTCTTTACTGGAATCTTAAGCCTGTCAATTCCCTGCAGCAGACCATTGCTAAGGGTCGAGAGCGAATAGAACAGGACTGAGATGGCTCCTACCATGAGCATGTATGCAGATGTAGGATCTGCATCCGAGAACAGGAGTCTCTGGATCGGTCCTGCAAGCACGAAGATACCTATGGTACATGGAAAGGCTATCACCATGATAAATCTGGTAGCCGCATGTATCTTCGATCTGACATCTGCCATATCACCGCTCTTATACGAGGTGATAAGCGCCGGCACTGAAGAAGATGCCATTGATGAAGCTATGGATATCGGGACATTGATAATGACACGGTACTGTCCTGAATACACGCCCCACCACACATCTACTGAATGCTGCTTATATCCCTGAAAAAGCGCGAAGTTCTTGAATATGGACTGATCTATGATCGATGAAATATTATACAGTGTTGTAGACAGAAGCACCGGTACGATTGTCGAGAACAGAAGCCACATAATGCTGCCATAGCTGTCCATTGATGTGGTCCTGTCACGTCTCATCTTTTTCCTGAAACGCTTCCTGTATAGTACCAGCACAAATATAAGGAATGCGAGCGAGGTGCATGCTCCGAGTGCAGTACCCAGTGTACCTCCGGCTGCTCCCCATGCTGCTGCATATTCCTTCGAATCGCCGAGTACAGCGCCTACCCTGGCTCCGTACTGGTAGAGTAAATATGCTGCTATGACAGAGACTATCGCATTGACTATCTGCTCTGCAATCTGCGACAGGGCTGTCGGCATCATGCTGTTGAGTCCCTGGAAGAATCCACGCAGGACTCCTGCTATTGCCACGAGGAAGATAACCGGTGCGAGCACCTTCAGTGCTATTGATGCGAGCGGAGTCGCAAGAAGCTTTGCCGTGAAAAAGTCTGCTTCGAACCATACTATGAGAGCGAAGGTTCCTCCGCTTATTGATGCGAAGATGAGTGAACCCTTCAGGAACTTCCATGCATTCTTTGCCTGGCCCTGTGCCATTCTCGTAGCGACAAGCTTCGATACGGCAAGAGGAATACTGTATGATGAGATCAGCAGTATCAGATTGTAGATCTCGAATGCAGTACCGTAGTAGTTGTTCCCCTCCTTACCAATAATGGCTGTCAGAGGAAGCCTGTAGACTAAGCCTATGATCCTGCTTATGATCGAGGCGATCGCGAGCAGCGATCCCTGCATCAGAAAGTTTGCATCGCTCTTTTTTGCGCGGCTCATGGTATTTAATCCCTTCCGATCCCCAGATTGTCAAGTATCACATCCTGGAGTCTTTCCATCTCTTTCGTCTCGTCGTCCTTCACATGATCATATCCGCACAGATGAAGCATACTGTGTGCTATGAGAAAAGCGTACTCCCTCTTCACAGAATGACCGAATTCATCCGCCTGCTGTATGACTCTCGGCGTACACAGCACGATATCCCCGAGCATGACCTCCTTCGTATCAGGATCGAGTAGATCCTCATCGTCTCCTATAAAGGAAAAATCACCCGGAGCCGGGTATTCCACCATAGGAAATGACAGCACGTCCGTCACCCTGTCCACATTCCTGAATTCCTGATTCTCAACATGTATCTCCTCCTCCGATACAAGTGACAGCGACACCTGTGCCGGCAGCGGGAATTTCAGTACCCGAAGCGACTCCTCGACCACGTCATTAGCCACTTTCACATAATCAAAGTCGAGTCCATCTGTAATTAAATCATCTATAAGTAATGTCATACGATATCCTCATATTTCATATCTCTTACCTCATAATCAATTACTTTTAACTCACAACTCATAACTCATAACTCACAACTCACAACTCATAACTCACAACTCCTTCACCAGCACATTCCTGATACGCAGGAACTGGTTTATGGAAATCCCTGAATCATCGTAGATACCCGACAGCGACAGATCATTGAAGGTCTGATAGATAAGCATCTGCTTGTTCCAGCCGCTGTCCATCTGATTGCCCTGCTTCGAGATCGCATCCATTTTTCGCATGACTGAATCACACATATGCACGATTGCGGATTCCTTCGATGTCGGCCTGCGGATGAGGCCCTGGTACTCATACAGGATCGCTGTAAGCTTTTCCGGAAAGCCGTTCTCTGCCGCTATGTCCATTGCACAGTCTATCTCCTTGTCACCACGGATCAGACCTACCCTGTAGTAGAGTCCGCCTGCTGCCGCGAGATACGGATCTGCTCCTATCTCCTGAGCAGCCTTAAGCGCCAGCACCGACAGCTTTCTCGCCCTCTCGTACTCATCTGCCGAGAACAGCCTGATGTCACCTATCAGCGGATAGTCATTGTCGATTATCGTCTGATAACGGTATATCTTCTCGCTATTCACCCGTGTGTTGACGACAGGCAGTAATATCACTGCAAAGGCCGCCGTCACTACTGCAAGCAATGCAGCATAAATGATTTCATCTGACTTGATGGCAAGCTCTTCAAAATATCTTCCTGCTACCGGAAGCACCATCTGCACCGCAACTATAAGCACGAACAGTATCGCCCTCTGTCCCTTTGCCGCTTTGAAAATCAGCTCTGAGAGCATGACTGCTATCACGATCTCACAGAGATACAGGCAGACTGTCCTTCCGTTCACGCCGCTCCCGAAGCTGTAGGCGCTTACTGCTATGATAGCTGCCACGAGCGACAGAGTCCTGTCCCTGAACGGCGTGATGATAAATACTGACAGCATCACCGGGGCCAGCCAGGCCGGTGTGAGTATGCTTCCTGCAAAAAGCAGTCCGTTCGCCACTGCATACAGTACTATGAGCGACACATAGTCCGTATCCTCGTACCATAGCCTTTTCGACTTCCTCTCATGAAGCAGATAAGCGACGAATATCAGACAGGCCGGCACGATGATCAGTGCCTCGCACAGGATACCGCCCGATGCAAGCCTTCCCATCCAGGCGTATGCACATGCGAAAATAGTCGTGATAGCAACGAATAGTATTGCCACTACTACCCGCTTCGGATGAAATCTCTCCTCGACCGGTACTATCTTTTTTACTTCAAGGGTCTTAACGTCTTTCCTTACGCTTTCTTCCGGTCTTTGCTTTATTTTCATATTCTTCATACGCTTTTACAATCTTCTGAACCAGAGGATGTCTCACGACATCTGCTCCTGTGAGCTTTACCACTCCGATCTCATCCACTCTCCTGAGTACCCTTAGTGCAACATCAAGTCCACTCTGTGCCCCGGGCGCCAGATCCTTCTGTGTTGCATCACCTGTGATCACGGCCTTGCTCCCGAATCCGATCCTCGTAAGGAACATCTTCATCTGAGCAGGAGTCGTATTCTGTGCCTCATCGAGTATGATGAAGGCATTGTCAAGGGTACGTCCTCTCATGTATGCGAGAGGCGCGACCTCTATCGCTCCCTTCTCCATATTCCTCTGGAAGGTCTCAGCTCCCATGATCTGATACAGTGCATCATAGAGCGGTCTCAGATACGGATCAATCTTAGACTGCAGATCTCCAGGCAGGAAGCCGAGCTTCTCCCCTGCCTCTATTGCAGGTCTCGTCAGGATGATACGCTCTACCTCCTCATGCATGAAGGCAGTGATACCGATTGCCATTGCAAGGTACGTCTTTCCTGTGCCGGCCGGCCCTACTCCGAAGGTGATCATCCTCTTGCGAATAGTATCCACATATTCCTTCTGCCCCAGTGTCTTCGGCTTCACGGGCTTGCCGGATACCGTATGACATATTATATCGCTGTCAAGTGTGACGAGCGGATGCTCGTCAGTAGTCTGTGTGCTGTCAAGAGAAAGCGCGTAGTTCACATCCGAATCTGTGATATCGTGCCCACGCTTCGACAGCTCATAGAGCTCATTGAATACCTTCTGTGCCTTATCCAGCTTCTCGCCATCCCCCTCAAGCTTTACCTCATCGCCTCTCAGCACGAAGTTCACTCCGAGTGTATTCTCGAGAATCTTTACATGTGAATCAAACTCTCCAAAGATATTGCGCAAATCCTTTTCAGGAATAGCCAGACTTATCTCTGCCAACTAAAACTTTTCCTCCAGAATAATATTTCCTGTCTCAGGCTTCTCATCAGAAAAGGTATATGCCCTTCTGATATCGCTCTCCGCATCCATTATCGCATCCCTGCTTCTCGAATACAGACACAGGAGCTCATCGCCCTTATTCACATAGTCTCCTACCTTCTTATACAGATATACTCCTGCCGAATAGTCTATTGAGTCCTCCTTCTTAAGCCTTCCGGCTCCGAGGACATTGGCTGCATGTCCGATATATGCTGCGTCCAGTCCGCTTACATATCCCTCATGTTCCGCCGTAACAACTCCCCTGTATCTCGACTTAGGCAGCAGATCAGGCTTCTCTGTGATGTCCTTGCCACCCTGGGCTCTTATCATCTCGCGGAATTTCTGCCTTGCCCTTCCGCTGTCTATCGACCTCTGTAGCAGCCTCTCTGCCTCCGCGGTATCCTTCGCCTTCCCGCCCAGTATCACCATGTGTGATGCCAGGCATATAGTAAGCCTCTTCAGATCCTTTGGTCCCTTTCCATTCAGCACATCCAGTGCTTCCTCTACCTCGAGTGAATTGCCGACTGCATTCCCAAGCGGCTCATTCATATCCGAGATTACAGCTGATATGCGAAGACCTGCCTTCTTTCCAATCTTCACACATAGCTCTGCAAGCTTCCTTGCACTCCTGACATCCTTCATGAAAGCGCCGTGTCCGCACTTCACATCAAGTACCACGGCATCCGCGCCCGATGCTATCTTCTTGCTCATCACGGATGAGGCTATAAGCGGAATGCAGTCTACCGTCGCTGTCACATCCCTTATCGCATACAGCTTCTTATCGCACGGATCCAGATTTCTCGCGGTCGTTGCAATCGCGCAGCCTATGCGCTGTATCTGACTGACGAACTGCTCCTCTGACAGATTAGTGTGCATATCAGGAATGGATGCCAGCTTGTCTATCGTACCGCCTGTGAGTCCTAAGCCCCTGCCTGAGAATTTCGCCACAGGAATACCAAGAGATGCTACGAGTGGCACGAGAATGAGTGTAGTCTTGTCACCGACTCCGCCTGTTGAGTGCTTATCTACCTTGACTCCCTTCACTGACGAGAGGTCAATCCTGTCTCCGCTCTCTGCCATAGCCATCGTGAGGACCTCAGTCTCCCACTCATCCATCCCACGGAGAACTATGGCCATGAGCATGGCACCGATCTGCTCATTAGATGCAGTACCGTCTACCACGCTTCTGACGAAAAATCTGATCTCTTCATCTGTCAGGGTATTTCCGTTTTTCTTTCTGTCAATGATATCAAATATTCTCATATTCCTCACTTATCCGGGTAATACGAAAATCCCATATGATACACCTTGCTCTTCTTACCATGCCGGTCAATCGCCACTGCTGAGAGGACATTATATCCCTCAGGTATAGTGACCGGCTCTGTATATACCTTATCTGACGTATCAGGAGTCCTGCTCTTCTTGCTCCATGAATAGTAGATCGCAGTTCCTTCGTCCGCCGTGAGCGTCACTTTTTTCTCTGAAGTAAACTCTCCTCCGTCCGGACTCGCCTTCGGCTCTGATGGAGTCTTGTACTTGATAGTATATGTATGCGACTCTACTTCTCCGAACTTGCCATTCGCATTTCTGCAGACTGCCCTGACCCTCGTCTTTCCTTCTGTCAGATAAATGCTGCCGTCATACAGATGTCCATGAACACCGTTCGGGGCCTTGCCGTCAGTCGTGTAGAATATCTCGTAATCATCTCCGCCCTCAGGTGTCGACAGGGTGAGCATGATATCGTCATCATACGTCCCGCCCTCCTGCGAATACACAGGCGGCCTGATCAGATAGTCCTTAAAAACAGCTCTTGCCTCATCGCTCTTCGCATACTGCTGTACCGTCTCCATCTTATCATAAGCGCCGTCACTCTCATATATCTGAAGCAGCAGCCGCAATGCTCTCGTATAATTGCCGTCCAGCTTCACTGCTTTCAGGAGATAGTTCTCAGCCAGAACCTTCTGTGAGCCCATCTTATAATAGACATTCCCTATTGCAAAAAGAGTCCTGGTGTCTGTATTATCCTTCTTCAGAGCCTGCTGGTAATGCTGCACGGCAGCATAATAATCCTTTTTCTCTTCTGCCTGCCGTCCGGCTGTATATTGATAAGAGAACGACCTGGTGTACTGGTAGTATATGAAGCCCATCAGGGCGAGAACTATGACCAGTCCGATCGCGAGTTTCTTCTTCATAGGCGATTACCTGGTGGCTGCCTCTACGCAGTTCTTCATGAGCATTGCTATAGTCATTGGTCCTACGCCTCCTGGCACAGGGGTGATGTATGACGCCTTCTGTGATGCTGAATCGTAATCCACATCTCCGCAGAGCTTTCCATTCTTATCCCTGTCCATTCCGACATCAATGACGACAGCACCATCTTTGATATCGCAAGCAGTGAAAAACTCAGGCTTTCCGATAGCCGCAACAAGGATATCAGCCTGTCTTGTGATCTCCCTCAGATTCTTTGTATGTGAGTGGCATACAGTAACAGTACCGTTCTCACGAAGAAGAAGCATGGCCATAGGCTTGCCAACGATATTGCTCCTGCCCACGATCACACAGTTCTTTCCATCGATAGAGACACCGCTTCTCTTTATCAGCTCGATGATTCCTGACGGGGTGCATGACCGAAATCCCGGAAGTCCGATAGAAAGCCTTCCTACTGATATCGGAGAAAAGCCATCAACGTCCTTATCAGGATCTATCGCATTTATCACCTTGTCCTCATCGATCTGCGGAGGCAGAGGAAGCTGCACGAGAATTCCATGAACTGATGGATCAGCATTAAGCTCCTGCACCCTTTCCAGAAGCTCGTTCTCCTCGGTATCAGCCGGCAGATTGATAGAAACAGACTTGATGCCCGTATATTCGCAGGCCTTTATCTTATTTCTCACATAGACGTGGCTTGCAGGGTCATCGCCCACCAGCACGACGGCGAGGCATGGATAGATGCCCCTGGCATTAAGCCGAGCAACCTCCACCTTTACCTCGTCTTTTATATCCTGTGAGATTTTCTTACCGTCAATTCTTTCAGCACTCATATTTATCCTCATATAAGTTTAAAGTTTATAGTTTATAGTTGCCCAAGGGCTTATAACTTCTGACTTTTAACTCCTGACTTAAAACAGTCCCGTGATACGTCCATCGTCCGTTACATCAATATTCTCAGCCGCCGGATGCTTAGGCAGTCCAGGCATCGTCATGATATTGCCGAGCACAGCAACCACGAATCCGGCACCTGCAGACGGATACACTTCTCTGACGTTAATCTTAAATCCCGTCGGACGGCCAAGAGCCTTCGCATCATCGGACAGCGAATACTGAGTCTTTGCCATGCAGACAGGCAGATTGTCCATTCCGAGGTCCTTCAGCTTGCCGAGCTGCTTACTGGCAGCTGCAGTATAGTTGACACCACAAGCACCGTAGATTTCCTTCGCAATAGTACAGATCTTGTCCTCGAGAGGCATATTGTCAGGATAGAGCACATGGAAGTCACTCTTCTTGTTCTCAAGGGTATCGATGACCTTGTCGGCAAGATCCAGACCGCCTTCGCCACCCTTTGCGAATACCTCAGATACAGCGAACTCAGCACCTCTCTCCTCGCAGAAATTCTTTACGAAATCAATCTCAGCCTGTGTATCTGTATCGAAAGAATTCAGGGTCACGATTACAGGAACACCGTACTTCTGGAGATTCTCAATGTGTTTCTCAAGATTTACGATACCTTTCTTCAGAGCCTCAATATTCTCTGTCTTCAGGTCATCCTTAGCTACTCCGCCATTATACTTTAAGGCACGCACTGTTGCAACAAGTACGACTGCATCAGGCTTAAGGCCTGCCTTTCTGCACTTGATATCGAAGAACTTCTCAGCACCTAAGTCTGCGCCGAAACCTGCCTCTGTGACAGCGATATCGCCGAGCTTTAATGCTGTGCGTGTAGCGCGGACTGAATTGCAGCCATGAGCAATATTTGCAAATGGTCCGCCATGTACTATTGCCATATTGTGCTCAAGTGTCTGTACGATATTAGGCTTTATTGCATCTACAAGAAGGGCAGCCATAGCACCAGTGGCCTTGAGGTCATCAGCCGTTACAGGCTCACCATCAAAATTGTAGGCAACGATTATTTTTTTCAGTCTCTCTTTCAGGTCATGAAGGTTCTCCGCCAGGCAGAAGATAGCCATGACTTCGCTTGCCACTGATATCACGAAATGATCCTCACGAGGCATACCGTCTGACTTCTTACCGAGTCCTACAACGATATTACGGAGTTCCCTGTCGTTCATATCCATGCAGCGCTTCCATACTACGCTTCTCGGATCGATGCGAAGCTGGTTGCCCTTCTGGATATGGTTGTCAAGCATTGCTGCAAGAAGGTTATTGGCGCTTGTAATAGCATGGAAATCACCTGTGAAATGGAGATTCAGCTCTTCCATAGGGACAACCTGTGCATATCCGCCGCCTGCTGCTCCTCCTTTTATTCCGAAGCACGGTCCTAGTGAAGGTTCACGAAGTGCAGCTATGGTCTTCCTGCCTCTCTTATTCAGGGCATCTACAAGACCGATTGTGGTCGTAGTCTTTCCTTCTCCTGCCGGAGTAGGATTGATAGCTGTCACAAGGACCAGCCTGCCATCAGGCCTGCCATCAAGTTCTTTCAGATAGTCCTCTGTGAGCTTGGCCTTGTACTTGCCATACAGCTCGAGTGAATCATACGGTATATCATACCTCTCTGCCACCTTCTCGATACGAAGCTTCTCTGCTTCCTGTGCGATCTCAATGTCTGACTTCATATTGCCTCCTTGGTTTTAATTCTGAGTTCTGAGTTATTAGTTATTAGTTATTAGTTATTAGTTTTAAGTTTTAACTTTGAACTTTGAACTTTGAACTTTGAACTTTGAACTCTGTACTTTTAACTTTCCAGATACTGATTAAACTGCTCCAATGTCATCAGGACTGTACGCGGCTTCGTGCCTGTCTCGGCTCCGACGACGCCTGCCTCCTCCAGCTGATCCATGATACGCGCCGCACGGTTGAATCCTATCTTGAAATTCCTCTGCAGCATTCCGATCGAGCCCTTCTGCTTGTCTATTATGAGGCGGCCTGCATCTGCGAAATACTGGTCTCTCTCATTGAAATCACCGCCTGCATCCGAATCTCCTGATTCTGATGAAGGAGTGCTCTCTTCTATTGATTCCTGGATCTGCGAATCGTACTCCGCGTCTCCACCGTTCTGCTTCTTTATGAAGTCGACTACCTTCGAGACATCCTCGTCAGGAACAAAGGCTCCCTGGACCCTGAGCGGCTTTGTAAACCCCTGCGGGAAATAGAGCATGTCGCCTTTCCCTAAAAGCTTCTCAGCGCCATTCATATCGAGGATGGTCCTCGAATCCACACCGCTCGTCACGGCAAAAGCTATACGGCTTGGCATATTGGCCTTGATGAGTCCGGTGATGACATCAACAGACGGTCTCTGCGTAGCAATGACGAGGTGTATGCCACAGGCTCTTGCCAGCTGTGCCAGCCGGCAGATTGCACCCTCGACTTCCTTCGGACACTGCATCATGAGATCTGCCAGCTCATCCACGATGACGACTATCTGCGGCATCCTTTCCACATTTACCATCACGGATTCACCGTTCTTATCCCTGATTGCTATCTTACCATTTTTTATCCTGGCATTGTAGCCCTTTATATCACGGACTCCGGTCTCTGCAAACCTCTTGTAGCGGTCGGTCATCTCATTTACCGCCCACTGCAGTGCTCCGGCCGCCTTCTTCGGATCGGTGACCACAGGTGTCATCAGATGTGGTATGCCATTGTACACCGAGAGCTCCACGACCTTCGGATCGATCATTATGAATTTTACTTCAGATGGCTTTGCCTTGTAAAGTATCGACATGATGATCGTATTGATGCAGACTGACTTTCCTGAGCCTGTAGCTCCTGCTATCAGCAGATGAGGCATCTTCGCAATGTCTGATACAATGACCTTGCCGGCAATATCTCTTCCTGCCGCAAAAGCAATCTTTGACTTCGTGCTCTGGAATTCCTTTGATTCCATCATCTCCCTGAACGGGACTACCATTGTATGCCTGTTCGGAACCTCAATACCTACCGCGCTCTTTCCCGGTATCGGCGCCTCGATACGGATATCTGCAGCTGCCAGATTCAGCTTGATATCGTCAGCCAGATTCACGATCTTTGATACCTTGACTCCCATCTCAGGATGGATCTCGTATCTGGTGACCGTAGGACCGCAGGTCACGTCTGTCACCTGTGCATCTACGCCGAAGTTCTTGAGCGTGGTAGCAAGCTTGTCAGCTGTCTGCTGCAGGTATTCCTGCGTATTGGCATTGGTGCCCTGCTTCTCCTGCTTCAGGAGAGATACCGGTGGAAATACATATTCTCGCTCCGGCACAGACGGCCTGTCCATAGCAATTGGAGCATTATCAATATCAGGCTTCTTTTCTTCCTGTACTGGCTGCGTCTTCGGCTCGTCATACACATCTTCTGTGATCTCATGAATTCCGTCACTTGCTGCCTTCGGCGCTGCCACATGTATCTGTGGCTTCTGCACTTCTTTGACAGGCTCTGGTAGAGGCTGTGGTTTTGGCTCGGGATCTGGTTCATCCACTATATGGATATTCGTCTTTACATCCTGACCGCTTACGAGCCTGACCTCTTCCTTTTCGGCTGCTACAGGGATGTCATCAGGCTTCTTCTGAGTGTTTTCTTCTGCCTCTTTTAGATCATCACTGGTCAGCTCCCGAAGTCCATCATGACGCTCCGGCGCACTTTCCTCCTTCTCAGGAGATGGGATCAATGTCACACCTGAGAAAACCTTTTTTTTCTTCGCAGGCTTTTTCTCAGGCTCATCTGCTATCATGTCGCTTTCACGTCTTTTACGGCGTTCACTTTTCTCAGGCTCTTTCTTTTCCTCCTTCGGAGTCCTGTCCCTGTCGATAAATCTCGACAGCAGTCCCTTCTCAGTCACGAGCACTATGCATATGATCATAAAGATCACCAGGAGTATTCCTGCGACAAGAGGCCCAAATGCCTTTGCGAACAGACCTCCGATGATACACCCGAAGAATCCTCCACCGGACTTACCCCTATATGAGATAAGATATGCCCTCGCAGGCGACGGAACTGCCTTCCCGTACATGATCACATCTATGATCCCGTCCAGGAATATCACAAAGAAAAAAGCCGCCCACAGCTTGATCTTCGCGATCGTACTTCCTTTATTCGATACTGCAAAAAAAATACCGATAAGAATTCCTATCGGAAGCACATAGTTTACAGCGCCAAAAAGCCCGAAGAGGAAGCGGCTTATGGTGTTCCCCGCTTTCCCTCCGAGCCCGAAGCTGCTAAGAAAAAGCAGTATGCAGACTGCAAGGGAAAGCCAGAGGATAACGTCCCTTATCACTCCGGATTCAGGCTGCTTTGCTTCTGCTGCCTTACCTTTCTTTCTCTTCCTCGTATCTGACATACTGCCTTTGTATTATCCTTCCTGTGTATCTCCGCAGAGATAATTGTACAGACCCTCATACTTGAACTTCGAAGCGTTCCATGAGTAGTCTTTCTTCATGTCGCGCTCTGCCATCTTGTTCCAGTCGGTCTTCTTTGTGAAGTAGATCTCCTTCGAATAATTGATGATATTAAGCATCTCATCGCCATTGTAATTCTTGAATGAGAAACCGTCTCCTGTCTTGTCATATTCATTGTATGGCTGTACTGTATCCTTCAGGCCGCCGGTTTCTCTCACGATAGGGATTGTACCGTATCTGAAGGCTATCAGCTGGGTGAGACCGCATGGCTCGAATCTCGATGGCATCAGGAATGCATCTGCTGCTGCATAGAGCTTTCGTGCCATATCCTCTGAATAGTAGATATTTGCTGAAACTCTGTCCGGGTACTTCCATGCATAGTGACGGAACATATTCTCATAACGGTTCTCGCCGGTTCCTACCACTACGAACTGGGTATTGTCATCTGCAATGCCGTCCATTGCGTAATTGATCAGGTCAAGTCCCTTCTGGTCTGTGAGTCTCGATACCAGACCTATGAGATACTTCTTGCCATCTACCGTGAGTCCGAGCTCTTCCTGAAGCTTCTCCTTATTTACCTTCTTATTCCGGCGGAAACTTGATACGTCATACTGCTTGTAGATCGACATATCTGTAGATGGGTCGTAAGTGATATAATCTATACCATTCACTATACCCTGCATGTCGAAATGTCTTGATGCCAGAAGCCCGTCAAGTCCCTCGCCATAGTACGGTGTCTGGATCTCCTCGCAGTAGGTCTGTGATACTGTGGTGATATAATCAGCATACACGAGACCGCCCTTCAGCATATTGCCGCCCTTATTGAACTCCAGCTTGTCCGGAGTGAAAAGATATGAAGGAAATCCCGACAGGCCCTCCATTGTCTCTATGTCCCAGACTCCCTGGAACTTGAGATTGTGGATCGTCATGATGGTCTTGATGCCCCAGAAGAATTCATTGCCCTGGAATTCATTCTTCAGATATACAGGGATGAATCCGGTCTGCCAGTCATGACAGTGAATGATGTCCGGCTTGAAATCGATAACCGGAAGCATTGAGAGAACTGCCTTATCGAAAAAGGTGAACTTCTCAATGTCATATCTCGTGTCCCCGTATGGATAGAAGCACTCGAAATACTCGAGATTGTCGATGAAATAATAAGTAATGCCTGCGTATTCATACTCCATAACGCCAACATACTTTTCGCCCATCAGTGATCCGCCTGACATCTGAAAGCTCGTGACGAATCTGAAATTGTCACGGAATCTCGGCGGAATGCAGGTATAATCAGGAATTACTACCCTGATATCCCAGTTCTCCTTGTCAAATTCCTTCGGAAGCGCTCCGACTACATCGGCTAATCCTCCGGTCTTCACGAACGGAAAACATTCACTTGCTGCAAAAAGAATTTTCTTCATGGCCTTACCTCCTCGCTATGAGAATTTAATCCTCGCTATCATTATCCCAGTTATTATATACCTCCTGGACATCGTCATCGTTGTCGAGCCAGTCAAGTATTCTCTGAATATTTGTCTTATCCTCTTCACTTGAAAGAGTCACATAGGTCTGAGGGATCATTGTCACCTGTGCATCAGCCATAGGAATCCCCTGATCCTCAAGCTTGCCTCTGACGTCTGAGAAGTCCACCGGTGTAGTAGTGATGACGTAGCTGTCATCCTCTTCCTCGAAGTCATCAGCACCCGCATCAAGAGCAGCCATCATGAGAGAATCAGAGTCCATATCGCACGCTTCCTTGTCTACGATGATCTGTCCCTTTTCGTCGAACATATATGATACACAGCCCTGTGTACCGATATTCCCGTGACCCTTTGAGAAAGCATTCCTGACATTAGCTGCGGTACGGTTCTTATTATCTGTAAGAGCCTTCACTATAATGGCTGTGCCGCCAGGTCCGTATCCCTCATAGGTGACGGTCTCATAATTGACACTATTGGCATCTCCTGCTGCCTTCTTGATTCCACGATCAATCGTGTCATTAGGCATATTCGCTGCCTTGGCCTTGGCGATGACATCACGAAGCTTGGAATTATTTGCAGGATCAGGACCTCCCTCCTTTACTGCAACAGCGATCTCACGTCCGATGATCGTGAATACCTTTCCCTTTGCAGCATCATTTTTCTCTTTCTTGTGCTTGATATTAGCAAACTTTGAATGTCCTGACATTTTAAATAAAATCCTTTCCTAGTTTTTTAACTTAGTAATTTTACCATTTTATCGATTTTCTTTCAAGCCTTCTGTACCTTCACTTTTGTGATCACTCTCTCATGAACACCAAGTATTTCAAAAATATATTCGAATGCCTTGATTTTGAAATGGGCATTTTCTTCAGGCACATGGCCATACAGATAGATAAGCAGGCCGTTGAGTGTCTCTATCTCTGACTGTTCGACCTCAGTGAGATCAATATTCAGCCTCTCTGCGACATCAGACAGCGGTGCCTTTCCGCTTATGATATATACTCCGGGAGCCTTTTCAACGATAAGCCTCTCATCTGTATCATGCTCATCCTGGATATTGCCTACTATCTCCTCGAGAATATCCTCCATCGTAATGATGCCGGATGTCTGCCCGTACTCGTCCACAACTATCATCAGGTGCTGCTTCTGGAACTGCATCTGTGTAAAAAGCGTATTGATAGAATGGGTCTCCGGGATGAACTGGGCCTTTCTTATAAGTCCGTCGATGTCTCTTATCTTCCTGTCCCTGTCAGTCTGCTTGATCGCAAAGTGGAAAAGCTCCTTCATGTGGATCGTACCGATGATATTGTCGAGATTCTTCAGATACACAGGGAATCTGGAAAAATGGCTCTTGTCGAAAACCTCTATCGCTTCCCCAAGAGTCATCTCACCGTTCAGCGCCTCGATATCAGAACGGTGTGTCATGATATCCTTTGCATCCTTGTCATCAAAGGCAAAGATATTCTCTATCATCTCAGCCTCTGATGCCCTGAGATTCCCCTGCTCGTGGCTCTCATTTACCATCGACATGATATCCGCTTCGGTAACGTTCGGATCGAGATTATGCAGGGTCTTTTTCTGTTTCTTTTTTGAAAAAATAGCCATACGCCTTACCTGTAGAATTTTTTCTTCTCGACCATGACTCCGTCCTTATAGTACAGGCGCGGGATCCTGATCCCGAGATCGCAGGCCAGCTCGTAATTGAATCTGCCGGAGATATCACCAAGTTCCTCTATAGTGATCTCCTCATCGCCATTCCTTCCGATAAGAGTGACCTCATCCATATTTGCCACGTCAGGCACATCGCTCACATCCACCATCATCTGGTCCATGCATATACGTCCGACTATAGGGCATCTCTTCCCTCGGATAATGACCTCTGCCTTATTCGACAGACTTCTCGGATAGCCGTCTGCATAGCCGACAGGAACTGTAGCTATCTTTCTCTCCCTGTCCGTCACATAGATTCCACCGTAGCTTATGGAAGTGCCGGCCGGGACAGTCTTCAGGTGTACGATATGAGACACGAGTGAGAGTGACGGCTCCAGCGGGAAGCTGTGATCCACATCATCCGAAGGCCACATGCCATACATCGTAATACCGAGACGTACTGCATCGAGCTTGTCCTTAGTATAGTCCATGGATGCAGCTGAATTGCAGCAGTGACGTATTTCAAAATCCACTCCACGCTCATGCAGCATGTCGATCATCCTCGTGAATCTCGCATACTGGTCATCTGTATAGGTCATATCCTTCTCATCTGCCTTCGCGAAATGAGTGAAGATTCCCTCCGGCACCAGTGAATCATCCTTAAAGAGCTCTGCAATCTCATCAGCTGCCTCTTCGGTCACAGGATAGCCGATACGCCCCATTCCGGTATCTATTGCTATATGGCAATATACCTTCTTCCCGAGTTTCTTCGCGTATGAGGCATAGTCTGTTGCCATCTTTTTTGAAAAAATGACAGGACGCACTCCCTCTCTGATGATCCTCTCGTATGAATGGGTAAAGGTAAATCCGAGGATCAGGATAGGCTTCTTAATGCCAGCCTCGAGAAGCTCGTACGCCTCCTCAGCAGTCGCTGCTGCATAGCCATAGATATCATCATCATGCTCTAAGTCCTTTGCAATAGGGACTGCGCCATGACCATAGCCGTCAGCCTTCAGGACTGCGTACATCTTCTGGTCTGCACATTTCTTTTTAACTTCTCTGATATTGTGCTCTATTGCGTTTAGATCAACCTTTGCGCATATTCTGTAAAAATCCATCGTTTCTGTATCCTTTGTATGGTTTAGTTCAAAGTTCTAAGTAAATAAGCTTAAAACTCTGAACTTTGAACTTTTATCTTATACTATCTACTTTCAGCAATACTTCCGGCAGAGCCTCTGCTATATCCATCGCCTTCATCCCTCTGACTCCATACCTCTCTGCGGCTGCATCTCCAGCTGCGCCATGAATATATACTCCAATTGATGCTGCTGTGAACGCATCACATCCCTGTGCAAGAAAGGAAGCGATCACCCCTGCAAGCACATCTCCGCTCCCTGCTGTCGACATTCCATTATTACCTGTCGTATTGATGGCTGCCCTGCCATCCGGCGACACCACCACTGTACGTGCATCCTTCAGTACAACTGTCACATTATATGTCTGCGCGATCTGAGTGGCCGTGCCCTGCATGTCCTGCTTTATATCAGCAATACGCTTAAGCGAGAGCCTGCTCATTTCCATCAGATGCGGTGTTATAATGACCGGCTCACGGGCTGCCTTCTCGTACAGCTTTTCTCTCAGGCCCTTGCTCTCCGAGATCAGATTGATACCATCTGCATCTATCACAAGAGGCAGATCGGTATATGTGTTCAGAAGCTCTGCCAGCACATCCTGTGCTGCCTCACCCTTTCCAATGCCAGGCCCTATAAGAGCAGCTGATGCCCAGTTCATTGAATCCATGACCGCAGTGTAATTGGTATCAGATGAGAAAAGTGCCTCCGGCACGATATTCATAAGCGGTGCGAAATTGCCACTGTCACTTATGACCTTTACCATACCCAGTCCGCTGCGCATTGCCGCAAGCGAGCTCAGAATAGCGCAGCCGGCACACTCCCTGCTTCCTGAGACATCAAGCAGCTTCCCGTAGGTTCCTTTATTGCTGTCCGCTGTCCTCGCTGGCAGGAGCTGCCTTATCATCTCCTGTGTCATCGGTTGTATCTGCGTCATCTTTCCTCTCCTGACTCTTCTTTGCAAAAGGATTCGTCTCTTCCTGTGCTCCGGATCTCCATTCTCCCTTACTATCTCCCTCATCAGCAGGCTGGGACTCTGCCATATAAGAATCCCTGCTGGTAAGGATTATCTTATTGTCATCAGTGATATCAAATAGTGAGAGCATGTCCTTTCCGAAAATATCGTGCATATACGAATATATCTCACGGTTATTTATCTCACGGTTCTGCTTCTTGATGATATTTTTCTTGAGCTTCACTCTGACTTCCTTGATCCAGTCTGAGATCTCCTTTATCTCTTCTGTATTCGTACGCATCCTCTCGTAGGCATAGGCTACTGAGAGCTCCATCAGATAGTCATTGGCCTCCTTCAGCTCCTTCGGGATCTCAAGAAGCCTGTCCTCAACCTCTTCGATTCTCTGGTTCGTTTCATCGATCATCGAGGCATCCTTTGCGACATGGGTAGAACCTGCCTGATCCACATGATCTACAATATTTACCATGAGCTTCTTCTTGACCTTCTTCAGATCCCTCAGCTCGTTATTGAGGCCTCCCTGTTCCTTCAGGATCTCGTTGACCTTTACCTCGGCATCCTTGATGTCGTCAGGCTTGCCCTCGAGTGCAAAGAGCCTGTGCCACTTCTGATCAAGCACAAGCACAGGTATCTTCGACTGCGCTACCTTCCTTCTGATCTCCTCTTCATCCATATTGCATCCCTCCATAGCAATGAAGTTCCATTCGGTCAGCTGTCAGTCATATTATATGACAATTGCATCAGTGAATCTGACAGATGCACGTTCTCGACTACGACATCCTTCGGCACCACAAGATCCACATGTGCAAAATTCCAGAAGGCCCTGACTCCGTGTTCCACGAGGTACTCTGCGACCGGCATTGCTGCATCCTTCGGCAGGGTAAGCACTGCTATGTCGACACGGTGTTTCCTTATGAATTCCTCGAACTCATCGACCATCTGTATTTCTATACCGCTTATCTTTTTTCCTTTTTTCTCAGGGTCAGCATCGAAGAGGCCCACCATCCTGAACGGAAGCTTCTCAAAGCTCACATAGTTCGCAATGGCCGCTCCCAGATTTCCGACTCCGAATAGAGCGACATTGTGCACCTTCGTAAGGCCAAGGATCTTCCCGATCTCATCATAGAGGAACTGGACATTATATCCATAGCCCTGCTGTCCGAAGCCTCCGAAATTATTGAGATCCTGCCTGATCTGCGATGCAGTCACCTGCATTCTCTCTGAAAGCTCCTTCGATGAGATTCTCTCGACTCCGTTCTCGAGGAGCTCGCCAAGATATCTGTAGTATCTCGGCATGCGCCTGATAACGGCCTGTGAAATATTATGCTCCATGTCCTTAAATGCCCTTCCGGCGGTTCGCTGCCTTCCACTTGCTGCCTCATATCAACCGCTCCCATTCACTATATAACTTTTTGAGTTCTTCATCAAGAGCATTTAATTCATTCGTGAGCTTATTCAGCTTCGCCGAATTCCTGGCCACCTCAGGGTCCTCGAACCTTTTATTGATCTCTTCCTTAGCAGCTTCCTTTTCTTCTATTTCTTTCTCAATAGCGGCTATTTCACGTTCCTTTTTCTGCTTCGCCCTGGCTTCTTCCTTCTGCTTCTTCCAGTCATCTACAGAACTGTTTTTGTCCTCGTCACTATCCCCTATATCCTCAGTCCTCTCCGAGATACCAGAGTCCGTCCCTATCTCGTCGCGCTTCTTAAGATAGTAGTCGTAATTGCCGAGGTACTCATGCATCCCGTCCCTCTTCAGCTCGAGGATTCGTGTCGCCGTCTGGTTCACGAAGTATCTGTCATGAGATACATATAGCACCGTGCCGTCATAATTATTCAGCGCATGCTCTAGTATCTCCTTAGAGTCCATATCCAGATGGTTAGTCGGCTCATCAAGTATCAGAAAATTTGCTCCGCTAAGCATCAGCTTCGCAAGAGATATTCGTCCTCTCTCGCCTCCTGAGAGATCACGAATCTGCTTGTAAACCTCGTCCTCACGGAAAAGGAAGGCCGCCAGCACATTTCTCACCCTCGTATTATTCAGGTTCGGATAAGCATCCTGCATCTCATCGAAAAGTGTATTGTCCTCATTGAAGCCGTGCTGCTCCTGGTCGTAATATCCGATCGTGACACCTGCTCCGAGCTTTATTTTTCCTGAATCTGCAGGAAAAATATTATTGATGATCTTCAGGATTGTGGACTTTCCTATTCCGTTATCACCGATCAGAGCGACCTTCTCGCCTCTCTTGATCCCGAATGAAATATTGGAAAAAATCTGCTGCCCGTCAAATGACTTGGACAGATTCTCGACTGTCAGCACATCTTTTCCACTTGTAGAAAGCGGCGAAAGTGACAGTTTCATCGAGTTACCTGGTTCCTTTGGCTTCTCAATACGGTCTATCTTGTCGAGAACTTTCTTACGGCTCTCTGCTCTTTTTATCGACTTCTCACGGTTAAAGCTCTGCAGCTTCTCGATGACTTTTTCCTCATGTTCTATCTTCTTCTGCTGCTTCTCGTATTCTCTCTCCTGAGTCAGCATGAAGAGATTCTTCTGCTTCATGAATGCAGAGTAGTTGCCATTATAGTCATGAGCTTTTTCACCGGACAGATCTATACATCTCGTGACCGTCCTGTCGAGGAAATATCTGTCGTGCGCCACTATGATCACGGCACCGCTGTAATTCACAAGGAAATTCTCGAGCCATTCTATAGACCTCAGATCCAGATGGTTTATCGGCTCATCGAGAAGCAGGAGATCAGGATTTGTCACGAGAAGCTTCGACAGAGCAACTCTCGTCTTCTGTCCTCCTGAGATTTCAGACATCTTCTTGTCAAAGTCCTCTTCAGTAAATCCAAGTCCCTTCAGAGTTCCTCCTACCCTTGACAGGTACGAGTCTCCACCCTCAAGCATATATTCATGAGACAGCTTCTGGTATGAATCCATAAGCCTCGTGAGGTCATCTCCGCTTACGGTCTTCATATTCGACTCCATCTGCCGCAGACGGTTCTCCATGTCCAGTATATCCTCTCTTGCATGATATACATATTCATAGATTGTCCCCGGATAGTCTGCATCCTGGTACTGTGCCAGATATCCGTATGTAGAGTCCTTAGCAAAAACAACGCTTCCCGAGTCCGCAGGCTCTTCGCCTACGATGACCTTGAGAAGCGTAGATTTTCCGCAGCCGTTGTTTCCCACAACGGCCATGTGCTCATGTTCTCTTATCTGAAAAGACAGGTCCTTAAATACTACCTTGTCTCCAAAACTTTTTGTCAGATCAGAAACACTAAGTATCATATTTTATTTATCCTAATTCTTTTTCGAGGTTTTCTCTTATTGCAAGGATGAAGTCCTTACTATTAAGCTTCGTCGGGTTCGGAAGTGTTGTGATGAGTGCCAGATCGCCTGTCATCTTTCCTGACTCTATAGTATCGATCGTAGCCTTCTCGAGTGCATCAGCAAACCTCACGAGATCAGGGAGATCATCAAGCTGTCCTCTCTTCCTGAGGGCTCCTGTCCAGGCAAAAATAGTTGCCACTGAGTTCGTGGATGTTTCCTCACCCTTCAGGTACTTGTAGTAATGTCTCTGTACTGTACCATGAGCTGCCTCATACTCGTAATATCCCTGTGGGGAAACGAGCACTGATGTCATCATGGCCAGTGAACCGAAGGCTGATGAGAGCATATCACTCATGACATCTCCATCATAGTTCTTGCAGGCCCATATGAATCCGCCGTGGCTCTTCATGACACGTGCTACTGCGTCATCTATCAGCGTATAGAAATATGTAATGCCTGCTGCTTCGAACTTGTCCTTATATTCCTTGTCATAGAGATCCTGGAATACGTCCTTGAAGGTGTGATCATATTTCTTTGAGATCGTATCCTTGGTTGCAAACCACAGATCCTGCTTTTTCTCTAATGCAAATGTAAAGCAGCTTCTCGCAAAGCTCTCGATTGAGGACAGCAGATTGTGCTGTCCCTGTACTACTCCTGGTCCGTCGAATTCATGGACAAGGGCTCTCTCTTCTGTGCCATCCGGTTTCGTATATACGAGTTCTACCTTACCTGGTCCCGGGATCTTCATCTCTGTTGCACGGTATACGTCTCCGTATGCGTGACGGGCGATCGTGATTGGCTTCTCCCAGGTCTTGACATTCGGCTCTATGCCCTTTACGACTATCGGTGCCCTGAATACTGTTCCGTCGAGGATTGCACGGATGGTGCCGTTAGGGCTCTTGTACATCTTCTTCAGATTGTACTCTTTGACTCTGGCGGCATTCGGGGTGATCGTTGCGCACTTTACTGCGACGCCGTATTTCTTCGTTGCGTTACTTGCATCTATTGTGACCTGATCGTCTGTCTCGTCTCTGTGCTTTAAGCCAAGGTCGTAGTACTCGGTCTTTAAATCTATGAATGGTGTAAGGAGCTCGTCCTTGATCATCTTCCAGAGGATACGGGTCATTTCGTCGCCGTCCATTTCGACAAGCGGCGTCTTCATTGTAATCTTTTCCATGTGTATCTCCTATTTGTCGGTCAGAGAGCACATGCAGTTGCTCGAGGCACGCTCTCGCTAATGCTTAGACGCAGCGGTGCATAGGCGGCTAAAGCACAGCCGCCAAGCACCGGCGTCACGCTATTGCCTCTCGCAACTCATGTGCTGTCTTCCCTCTAAAATCAGTTAATTCATTACAAAGCTTAGAATTCAGACTTATAAACTATTACCTCATTACAAAGCTTAGAATTCAGACTTATAAACTATTACTTCATTACGAAGCT
>SAMEA3663054__coassemble_462_pt1 | contig 99436 bp, 84 predicted proteins | sample SAMEA3663054__metabat2_high_PE_006 | metagenome-assembled genome bin SAMEA3663054 (sample SAMEA3663054) | pig gut metagenome | biome: pig gut; feature: pig-associated habitat; material: faeces | place: France | collected 2012 | reverse complement strand
ATCATAACAAAATGTTAAATTTAAAGAAAGGTTTAGCACTCGTGCTTGCTGCAGCTACAGCATTTACATTTGCACCGGTTGCTAATCTTGGAAATGCAGTACAGGCTGAGGCTGCTAATACTGTTCAGATTGACGGGACAACCAATGCTAACCCAGATCAGACTACAAGCATGACGCTTTCAGTAGGTATCTGGAAGCTGAGTAAAACTGATATCAAGGGTGCAAGCATCACAATTGATGGTGTAGCTATTGATACAGATGGCACAAAGGCTTTTGCAGTTAAGCACACAGCTGGAGCACCTGATAATAAGGGCGTAGTTTCCATTAAAATCGATTCATCTTCATCAACTGATAATGGAACATTTACAGTTACTGCAACTCAGATCAGATCTACTATCAACACAGAGACAACAGGATCTGCATTGAATGTTTCTGATTACCCAGGTACTCTTGGAAATGATACTCAGGACATCAAATTCACTGTAAGTGGTGTCGGTCATAGTGAGATCAACGCTACTGGAGTTGATAACATTGTAAATCTTGGAAAGAAATATACAGAAGTTAACTATAAAGCTGAACAGACTGCAACATTTACTTATAGTGCTGTAGCTGGAAAGCTTGCCCCATTTACTTCTGCTCCTACATTAACAGCTGCCACAACTTCAGACAGCATTAAAAATGGAACTGCTGATTATTATTTCACGTATGATACAGACAATTCTGGTGTAGACGTCCTTGCTAACACAACGGATACCAACGCAAATGGTAGTGTTTATATCAAAGGAGCCATTCCTGGTACAACAAAACTTACTGTTAAGGCAGTATCAAATAAGATCCTTAAAAAAGACGGTACTGGGGCTGGTACAGATGCAGACGTTACTGCAGGCACCGCTTTAGCAAAGGGAACAACTCTTGCTGAAGCTACTTATGAGATTCATGTCCTTGCAGATACTCATAACTTCAGCTCAGTAAGTTGGAAGCTTCCTAACGGCAAGACTAACTATGCTGATTCAACAGATGTTAGAACTGATGCATTAGATCCGAATACATTTACAACTGGAAATACTCTGAATCTTGATACTCTTATTACCAAGACTACTCAGATAAATACACAGGCAGCTGGTGCTGTTTCATATGTTTCGAACAACCCAGCAGTGGCTACTGTAGACCAGAATGGTCTTGTCTCCGCCGTTAGCGCAGGTACAGCAACTGTTACTATTATTGCTGCACCAGTTGGCACAACCAATAAGCAGGAGACTCGTTCTATTACTGTTAATGTCTCAAGAACAACGACAGATGTAATCACTGCTAAGGTTGGTGATAAAGATGTCATTAACAATGTTCTTGAGATGGATCTTTCTACCTCAACTGCTGCAAATGCAGTAAAGACAGCACAGATTGTCGCTAAGTCCGCTGCAGGCTTCGATGTTACCTACAAGATTACAGATGATCAGAATATCATTACAGTAACTAAGGATGGCCTTGTAACTGCAGGAAGCAAGAAGGGCGATGCTTATATCACTCTTTCAACAGCAGATAAGGGAGACATTAAGGGCGCAACAGCGACTGTTCATGTACGCGTTAATGAACTTCCTGAAGCTGTAATTACTCAGGGCGATATAGTACTTGATCTTGCAAACCATAATACAGCAACGCTTGCTCCTACATCTAATGTAGCTGGTGCTTCATTTGCTTATTCAGAGACACCTGATTATTCTGACGGATTCAATGTGATTGGTCTTGCTGGTGCAAAAGTTACGGCTCTTAAATATGGTGTAACTCATGTTACAATCACTCAGCCAGCATCTAAAACTACAAGACTTACAAAGAAGAAGATTCAGGTTTCAGTAGTTCAGAATGTAGCCAAGGCCGTTTCAGACCTCAAGGTTGCTTCTTCTGCTCTTACTGTAAAGGTTGGCGATACTGCTTCTGCTGGTGCTTCTACTACAGCTTCAGGCGCAGCTATCACTTATACTTCAAGTGATACAGATGTTGCTACAGTTGCAGCTGATGGTACTATCACAGCAGTTGCTCCTGGAACAGCAGTAGTTACTGTAAAGGCTGCTGAGACTGATACTGTAAATGCTGGAACAGCTACTATCGTAGTTACAGTTCCTTCAAATCCTCAGAAGGTAACAGGCGTCAAGGTTTCTAACAAGAAGGGCGCTTACGTTACTGTTAAGTGGACTTCACAGGGCAGCAATGTCAACTACCGTGTTTACAAGAAGGTAGGCAATGGCAAGTGGGTTGGCAAGAACGTAGCCGGCAGCAAGACTACTCTTTCAGTTAAGAAGGGTGCCAAGGTTCAGGTTAAGGTTAAGTCTTATGTAAAGGACGCTTCAGGAAAGACAACCTGGGGCCCAGCAGCTACAAAGGCTAAGACCTTCAAGACTGACAAGAAGTAAGACCCAATCCTTCAAAGAAAATCAACAAATTTGACAAACAGAGAGTCCCTGTAAATTCTCTCTGAATAACTTTTAAACCCCGGGTTCGGGATGCTCCTCCCAGCATCCCGAACCCTTTTTCATCTTTTACAGGAAAGTATAAAAACGTGAATAATTTCTTTAAAAGAATAATGACAACTATGCTTGCAGCAGCAGTAGTGTTTACGGCGTCTGCTGTGCCGGCGCAGGCAATGACTAAAAAGCAGGTTAATAAGGAGATCAAGGCCCAGAAGAAATCCATCCCGAAGGATGAGAAGAGGTATCCGTTCGTTCTGAAGGAGGATCAGGCGCTGATGGCCACATATACGCAGATCAACGGCACGGTGACATGCGAGGATCCGTTCATCGCCTTCGATAATAATAACAATCTGCGCCTGTACTTCAAGGATCCGACCGGTCTCGAGCGCAACTATGACAAAATGATCAAGGGTCTGGTTCTTGTCTCTGACGATATCTTCCCGTTCAACGGCAACAATAACTATGTGGCCGAGGTCGTGACAGCTCCACATAAGGCATCTGACCTCCAGACGAAGATCACGAATGATAAGGCCCGCCTGAAGCTACTTCAGAATTCCAAGAAGGAACTCCTTGCTATCGATGGCGTGACTCTCTCGAAGGGTGAATCAGCGCAGCTTGTGACTCATTTTTCCTATGACACACAGGATATCAACACCCTGACCTGGAAATCTTCCAATAAGAAGGTCGCCGCAGTCTCGAAAAACGGTACAGTCACAGCCAAGAAGAAAAGCTCCGCCGTCATCTCCGCAAAGCTTTCGGTAACAGGCAAAACTTATAAAACAGTTGTCAACGTACAGTAGGTATATCTTATAATGACTATCTAACGGTCTCGTAGATCGTCTGAGGAAGGAGCATTCATGTTAAAAGATAAATCGAAATGTCTGGATAATAATAGAATCCAGTCAGAAATAGCTGGCCTTAAGGAATATTTCAAGGGTATTTTTAACAGTGCTGGGAGGCAAGTGGCAGAGGAACAAGGGAAAAGCAAGTCATACAATAAGCTTCGCTTTATGGAGAATGTTTTTCCCTTTACGGCAATGGCAGAGCTGGTTCTTATCCTTGTATGGGATATGTTTTTCATTAAATGTATACCATTAGGAATAGTGTCTCTGGTAGCAACAGGTGCATTCCTTACCTTTTCAAAGTACGTAGGTGATTATGGCAGACAGGTGCGGTCTCCGGATATGACAGAGAATAGTCAGTGGAAAGTTATAGTAGAACTGGATGAATACTTTGACAAACCCTCTGAATATTTCAGGGATAGCGATGAAAAGCTTGATTTCATGATTGACGAATTGAGCGAACAGAAAGAAGCAGCGGAGAAAAAGCGTGATGACAGGGCACAATTATACGATTCGGTAGCAACGACATCAGGTACATTTGCACAGCTGTTTATAGGTGCTCAGATCATTATAAGCCTCATGGGTAAAAGTTTTCCACTGGTGTTTCTGATCGTTCTCGTGTTTATGCTACCGACAATAGTGAATGCATTTAAGGAAGTGTGGCCTATGAAGGAATGGACATGGAATGATGATGTGTTGCTTAAAAGTCTTAAACTCCTTAGGTTGAACAGGACAGAAACTTCTGATAATAAGGATAATATGTTAGGTGCGACAATGGATGATAATTTAAAAGAAACAATACTTAATAAGCAGGAGATATACGCTATTATGGGGAACCAGCTGAATCAAGTTAAAGAAAGACAAAAGGTCAGCTATTCACTGTTGGATGAACTTGAAATCCTGTTTATGGCGGAACAGGGGATGGATATCGGCAGTCTGAATCTGGAACTGACTCATAGTGTTGTTGATATTAGCTCTTTCCGGTTAAAGAGCTGCCTCAGTCTTAGTCAGAATACCATTGTTTATATGGATCCTAGCAAAATAGTTAGTGATCTGAGCTTCCTCAAGGCATATGATCTGATAGAATGTGAAAATGAAATTTATTCTCTGAAGAAACCGGATGGAGTTGAGATCACCAAAGAGCTTATAAAAGAGACATATGGTTCTTGACTTTACCCATAAAAATGATATAAATTTATGAAACAAAGGTGTAGCAGTCAAAGGAGATGTTTTCTGCATTTGAAATCGTCGGAATATCGGAGAAAAATATATGCCCAAAAAAAATGTAAATAAGAATGCAAACGATCCCCGCGCGGCGAGGTCTGTAAGGGATATCAAGAATACGATGCTGTCTCTGGTAGAGCGTGAGCCGTTTGCTCAGATCAGGGGGGAGCAGATTCTGAGCGAAGCTCCCGTTCAGTCGAATACTTTTTACAAGTACTTCGCATCGAAGCAGGATGTGCTCGATGCGATCGGAGATGACCTGATTGCACGGATGCGGAAGGAGCTTGAAACCCTGCAACCACGCGATTTGCGGGGGGGGGGTAATGGTATTTTACCATACAATAAATACGGACGAACCGGCATACAGGAAGCTGTTTTTGGAGGAAGAGTATGCTGAATTCCAGGAGAAGATCAGGGATGATTTCTTCGACTCCGATTACTTCATGGATTTCTGCAATAATGAAGAATATGCTGAGATTGTGCCTGCATTCATAGGTAATGTGGCTGCCGGTACTTACCGCAGATGGCGGGAGAATGATAATGGAAAGAAACGCTCCCTGGAGCAGCTGTCTGACTCTACAGCGGAACTACTGCTAAACGGGTTGAAAGCAACAGAAGGGATAGGGGATGACATACGGTCGTAAAGGAAGTCATCCCGTATATGGTTCATAGAAACATCGCCATATACAAGGGCATTGTGACTATACCGTTGTCATTGGTGCCTGCGTTTCCGTCGATGAATTTGTATGCCGTGCTAATATCACTTTTTTTCATGATTGAATTCAGCGATGTTGCACGGGTATTTCCACTTTTTACTTCTATTGGGATTATGAAACCGTCTCTCTGGATGATGAAATCTATTTCCTTTCTGGTAGTGTCGTTTTTGTAAAAATACAGGGTATATCCTTTCTTGTATAGAATATCAGCAATAGCGCATTCGTATATCCCGCCTTTTGTAGTCCCGGAAAGAGTATTTTCGACTATGTGCTGTTTCAGACTGATATCCCTCATGGCCATAAGGAGAGAAAGGTCAGTTGTATATGCTCTAAAAAAATCATCTCTTGCGTAGTCTTCAAGGTCATAGCAGATATCAGTCACTATTTTGCATAATTGTACAATGTCAGCCTTTGTAAGCCATTCGATGCTGGAGGCATACTTCTGGGCACGTGCTCCTTTTTCTATTTCTTTGTACTGGAACTTATGATTTTCCTTGTCCAGAAGTTGTCTTGAAAGTGACAGATAGCAGTTCTCTGCTTTTACCTTTTCATCAGCAGATGCATAGTGGGCAATGTCATATTGGTAGCCCTGAAGCAATTCATGCTGTACAGTATCAGCAATCCTGAAATCCTTTGTCTCGCAGAACTTCTCAACAACCTCCGGCATGCCGCCAATCGCCATATATGTCCTGAATAGTGACATCATCTCGGAATTGATGTTGCCCGGTATTATCTTTTGCTGATTAAAGCATTCGTGAAGATAGCTGATCATATCATCTGAAATATTCATTGCCCAGAGAAACTCCTCAAAATCCAGACCGTACATTTTCAGATATTCTGTGTACCCGACAGGGTATGATGAAGGACGCTTGTAGTCAATGCCGAGAAGTGATCCTGACGCAACAAGGTCGTATCTGTGGTCATCAGAAAAGAATTTGAGTGAGGTAATGGCTTCGGGACATTCCTGTATCTCATCCAGGAAAATGAGAGTTTTTCCTGGAATTATTTTCAGGTCAGTAAAGCGGAATTTCATGGCCATGATGAGTGTATCAACATCCAGATCTCCTGAAAATATTTCTGCTGCTGATGGAGTCTTCTTGAAATTGATCTCAAGAACTTCATCATAGCTGCTTTTTCCGAATTCTCTTATGGAATAAGTCTTTCCAACCTGACGGGCACCCTGTACAACAAGACATTTGTGATCCGGCCTTGATTTCCATTCCTGGAGTTTTGTGATTATCTTTCTTTTCAACATATTCTTTTCTCCATTATTGTGTTGTTTAGTACTAATGATAACCTATAAGTGTACATGCGTCAACATTTTAGAGATACAAAATGTCCGTGAATCAACATTTTGGAACGAGAAAATGCAGACATATCAACATTTTGGAAAAAATATCCATAAAACATCCATAAATCAATACCTGGGGATATACGCCTCTACGTACACCCCATCCGGTCTGTATTCTTCCTTTGTGATATGGCCTGTGGTGCGGATGCGCTCGAGGCGGGAACCCTCTGTGTACGGGATCACCTCACGGATCTGAGTCATGCTTCCAAGTAGTATCCGCATCATGGCGCGCTTCAGATCATCAATGCCTCTGCCTGTCTTCGCGGAGATGTGCACGGTGAGGTCTGCGTGCCTGTCAAAGAGCGGGTGTGCGTTCCAAGCAATATCATCCTTATTGAAGACGGTGATCACTGGCTTCCCTTTGATATCAAGGTCATCAAGCGTCCTGTACACTACGTCCATATTCCGGCTGATCGCAGGATCGGAGCTGTCCACTACATGGATGATGTAGTCCGCGTACTTCGCCTCTTCGAGCGTAGAATGGAAGGCGTCGATCAGATTGTGCGGCAGCTTGCTGATGAAGCCGACGGTATCAGTCAGCAGGACATTCCATCCGTCGCCTAAGTCCATGCGGCGCGTAGTAGGGTCAAGTGTTGCAAAAAGCGCATCTTCCTCGAGAACATCCGAACCCGTCAATGCATTGAGCAGGGTGGACTTGCCGGCATTCGTGTAGCCTACGATGGCAAATACAGGTATGCGGTTCTTCTCTCTTGTCTTCCGTGTGTTGCTGCGATTCTTCTCCATCTCCTTCAGCTGTCGGCGCAGTGATGAAATGCGGTCGCGGATCCGCCGTCTGTCAGTCTCGAGCTTGCTCTCGCCGGGACCTCTCGTGCCTATACCGCCGCCAAGTCGTGACATTGCGCGGCCTGCACTTCCGGAGAGTCTGCTCGACTTATACTGCAGCTGCGCCATCTCTACCTGTATCTGCCCCTCCTTCGTGGTGGCATGCTGGGCAAAAATATCCAGGATCAGCATTGTACGATCTATGACCTTCACATCAAGCATCGACTCGAGATTCCCCATCTGGGCCGGAGTCAGCTCATCATCACTTATCACTCCGTCAGCTCCGAATGCATCGATCAGCTCACGGAGCTCATCCACCTTTCCTTTTCCTATATAAGTCGCCGGAGACGGCGATTCCATCGTCTGTATCACCTGATATACGCATTCTCCGCCGGCTGTGTCAAGGAGCCTCGCAAGCTCACCAAGCGAGCTCTTCACTTCATCTGTATCCTGCCCGGTGGAGACAGCTATTTCTATATATTTCTCTTTCATATGAAAAATAGTAGCACGAATCCCATGAAATGTCATCAACAAGATATGGTGAGCGCAATTCGAAAATCTGTTCTATCTTGCGATTGACAAATTCGAACGTGCGTGCTAATATAGACCCATGAAGAGCAGATGAAGGAGGTGAGACTCGTGGCAGGGCATATATACGTAGCTATAGATCTGAAGTCGTACTATGCCTCAGCGGAGTGTGCCTGGCGGGGCAGGGATCCTCTGACTACGAATCTCGTAGTAGCCGATGCCTCCCGCACTGAGAAGACCATATGCCTCGCGGTATCCCCGTCGCTGAAGGCTTATGGTATCCCCGGCCGGGCCCGCCTCTTCGAGGTCGTGCAGAGAGTACACCAGATCAATGCGGCCCGGCTTGACCGTCTTCATCGCATGGGCATCAATGAGTTTTCCGGGAAGTCATCAGATGCCACGGCTCTCGCGAAGGATCCCACCCTGCAGCTGTCATTTATCATTGCGAAGCCACGCATGGCCTATTATCTGAAGACTTCTGCGAAGATATATGGCATATATGGGAAGTATATATCAGCAGATGATACCCTGGTGTATAGCGTGGATGAGGTGTTTCTCGATGTCACCTCATATCTGGGCCTGTATCATATGACGGCCCGTGAGCTTGCACGGCAGATGATCAGGGATGTCCTGGATGCCACTCATATCACAGCCACCGCCGGCATCGGGACGAATCTGTATCTGGCGAAGATAGCTATGGATATAGAGGCGAAGCATATGCAGGCTGATAAGGATGGTGTGCGCATGGCTGAGCTTGATGAGCAGTCGTTCAGGCACAGCCTCTGGGATCACAGGCCGATGACTGATTTCTGGATGACAGGTCCGGGGACGGTCCGCCATCTCGAGAAGCTGGGTATCTATACTATGGGAGAGCTGGCGAGATTTTCCATTACGAATGAGGACCTGCTGTTCCGTGAGTTCGGGGTGAATGCAGAGCTGATGATAGATCATGCCTGGGGATACGAGCCCTGTACCATGCAGCAGATCAAGGAATATGAGCCCTCGGACAATAGCCTCTCTGAGGGACAGGTGCTCTCATGCCCGTACCCGTATGAGAAGGCTATGATCATCATATCGGAGATGGCTGACAGCCTCGTCTGGCATCTGACTGACAAGGGTCTGGTGACGGATTCCATCACACTGAGCATCGGATATGACCGGGAGAATGTAGATAAGGGTACATATACCGGCCCTGTGCACAGGGATCATTATGGACGGATGGTGCCTGCCAGTGCGCATGGCAGTACCCGGCTGTCATCTGCTACGAATCTGTCAGCAGAGATAGTGCCGGCCTGTGAGAAGCTCTTTTCCCAGATAGCAGACCATTCGCTCTCAGTCCGCCGCATTACGATCGCTGCGAATCATACAGTCCCCGATACAGGCTTCCAGCAGATGGATCTCTTTACCGATACAGACAGGCAGGAGCGGGAGAAGAAGCTTCAGGAGGGTCTTGCCGCCATGCGGAATAAGTACGGGAAGAATGCAGTCCTCAAGGGCACGAGCCTCCTGGATGGAGCCACGATGCGTGAGAGAAACGGACAGATAGGAGGACACAGAGCATGAGCTCAGATAGTACACAGACAGCGGAAGGCCATACACCAGAGCGGGCAATGCAGCAGACGGCCGCCGACCGCAAGTATGCAGATATCATAGACCTTCCCCGCCCCGAGATGCATCACCAGCGCATGGATCCCCTGAACCGTGCGAAGATCTTCGCCCCATTCGATGCCCTCCGCGGCTTCGATGAGGAGATCGACGAGGTAGACAGGCAGAATTCCGTAGACAGCAGCGAGGAATATACGGATGAGGATTTTAGTACCTGAGTCATAGCAGCATCAAGAGAGGACAGAAAGTAATGTTATATGAAGATGACTGCCTTGAAGTGCTGAAAGGTATGCCGGATGAATCAATAGATATGGTTTACCTTGATCCACCGTTCTATACACAGAAGAAGCAGTCTTTGAGAGACAGTTCAGGAAGAAGATATGAATTCTCCGATATATGGAAGTCAAGAGAGGAATATCTGTTATATATGAAGGACAGAATCATACAGATGAGAAGGGTGTTGAAACCATCCGGATCTATATTTCTCCATTGTGACACATCAGCATCTTCTTATCTCAGGATGGTTCTTGATGAGGTATTTGGCGAGAGGAATTTCAGATCAGAGATCATATGGACATATAAACGCTGGTCGAATTCGCACAAGGGCCTGCTGCCTGCGCATCAGACTATATTCTTTTATTCAAAGGGCTCAGGGTACAAATTTATTACTCTGATGGGCGATTATTCTCCTACAACAAATGTCGATCAGATATTACAGGCTAGAGAACGTGATGCCAATGGAAAGGCAGTCTATAAACGCGACAAGGATGGCAATGTAGTTGCATCATCGGAGAAGAAAGGTGTTCCATTATCTGATGTATGGGAGATTCCGTTCCTTAATCCGAAGGCAAAGGAGAGAACGGGCTATCCCACGCAGAAGCCTGTCGAGCTTCTTGACCGCATTATCAGGATATCTACCGATGAGGGTGATACGGTCCTTGATCCATTCTGTGGAAGTGGGACTGCGCTGGTAAGTGCGAAGCTGCTGAGACGTCACTATATTGGGATTGACACTAATCATGATGCGATTGAAATCTGTCAGCAAAGACTTGAGGCTCCACTGAAGACTGAATCCAGGTTATTGAGAGTAGGAGCAGATGCGTACAGGACAAAGACTGAACATGAATTATCAATTCTGAGCCAGTTTGATTGTGATATAGTCCAACGGAATAGAGGAATAGATGCTATTCTGAAGAAATATTATAATGGTCATCCGGTAGCTATCAGGATAGAAAGGGCTGGAGAGACATTTGCAGATGCACTTCGTCTATTGGTGACAGCAGGAAGGAAAAAACAGTGCAGTTACATGATTCTGATCACAGATGAGGATTATCAGAGAAGTAAGGTAATGCTTCCGCATAATGTAATAGTTCTGAATACTCTGTCATCACAGTTTGAGCGTATTGTTTCGGAGATGAATGAAGATCTGCAGAGTGCTTCTGTGGCAAGATAAAAACATCAGATGCCAACTTGACGCCCTCCCGTAATGATACTATAATTACAGTCAATATAGAGCAACGGAGCTCCTATGTACTGTGTCCTGATGAGATGCGGTACTGATGGGGCTCCGTTTTTGTATATAGGAAGGTTTTGCGGATGTATTCGATTCAGCCGGACTGGACGCTTAGCAGTTACTATTATAAGAAAAGGGTCGTGAATCGGCTAGGAATTGCACATTTCTATGAGTTCAGGATCAACAATCTGAATGCAGCGAGTCTGCCATCAGTGCCAGATGACTGCGTGGATGTGGTATTCGACCTTGGTGGTGAATCGGCAATGGCAGCTGGTACGGTATTTGAGCGTGGTGTGACGTGGATGGTCACAGGCCACACCTATTTTGGCATGCGGTTCCTGCCGGGAGTCAAGCCGGTCATACTTCAGGGCAATTTCAGGGAATATGACTATCATCAGATAGACCTGAGTCTGTGCAGCACTGACAGGTTCATTCAGGAAAAAATATGTGAGCTTGGCGACTTCAATGAACGGTGCAATTTTTTCATGGACTATTATCAGAGTATGCTTGCGGGGAAGTCACCTGATACCACCACTGTACAGGATACTGTTCGGGCAATACTGAGCGGGATCTCAGACAGAAAGGGCATTGTAACCATTGATGAGATAGTGCAGAAGTCAGGGTATTCAAGCAGGTATATCGAGAAAATTTTTAAAACTGAAATGGGCCTCACACCAAAGAAATATGCAAATATCATGCGTTTCCAGGGCGCTCTTGACTTCATAGACAGAAATCCTGACGTGAAAATCAGTGATGTGGCGACTGACTTCGGATACTATGACCAGCCGGCATTCGTGCGCGCGTTCAAAAAGTGCACGGGCCTTGCGCCGTCAGACTACAGGAAGCTCATAAAGAGCGCAGACTATATGTCACGGATCAAGAATATGTAGTTCGAAAAAATACAAGTCTTGTATTATACAAGAGTGTATACTTACCTCTGTCAACAGAAATAAATGATACAGAGAACAACGGAGTTCCAGAGATGGAGCTCCGTATTTTTTTATCTGAAGGAGGTAAGACTATGCAGCAGAAAAAACTTGGATTATTCAGTGCTGTTGCGATAAACGTAGGGCTTATCGTGGCGACGAGCTGCCTGGTATCGCTTGGTAGCGGCATGGGATCGATAGGACGATGGTTCATCATACCGCTGTTTCTCGTTGTGATCCTGAATTCATTCGTGGGACTGTCATTTTCGGAGCTGAATCAGCTGATGCCCGATGTGGATGGCGGAACGGGACAGTACCTGCTGGCAGGCATGGGGCCGATGGCTTCAATGATGGGAAATCTGAGCGCTTACGTCATCACACAGATCCTTTCACTTACAGCAGAGATCACCCTTTGTGGAACAGTCATCACGCAGCTGTTCTTCCCGAATGTAGATAACAGGATCATTTCGATGATACTTCTTGTGGCACTGTTTTTAGTAAATCTGAAAGGTGTCGACCTTTTTGCAAAGGTACAGGATGTTGTCGTTGTAGCACTTGTAGGATCGATGATACTTCTCGGAATCATAAGCTTTTTCAAGCTCGGTGATCCGAGTCACCTGATCAATTACAAGGCCGAGGCGCCTTCGTTTAAGGAAATCGGCGGATTCAAGGGAATCATGGATAATATGGCACTTGCCTTCTGGCTGCTTATCGGTGTCGAGTTCATCATTCCTGAGGCCAAGAACCTGAAGAACCCGAAACGTGATGTGCTTCTGTCGATGATAGTCGCACTGCTTCTCCTCTTCGGAGTACAGTCACTTCTCGGAAGTGGCATGACGAACTACGTATCACTCAAGGGCCTCGCAGCTGATCCGAACAGCACACCACATATCACCTTTGCGGTAAATCTTCTTGGAACTCCAGGAAAGATATGGATGGGCGTCATCACAATCCTCGCCGGCATTTCCACAGTCAATACCGGATATGCTTCGCTGTCAAAGATCATGCAGGGCATGGGCGAAGCAGGAATGGTGCCGAAGACTTTTGCAAAGACAAATAAAAACAATGCCGCATACGTCGGAATCATCTTCCTGTCAGCCGCGATCGGAGTAATGGTAGTATCCGGACTCGGAACCGCAGGAGCAGTTACCTTCCTTATCCTTTCGGGCTCATGCTTCTGGCTCTTTACCTATTGTCTCGTACATCTGTCAGTGCTGATTCTTAGAAAAAGATATCCTGACAGACCTAGAAAGTTCACTCTCAAGGGTATTCCACAGATCATTGGTATTGCAGGAAATATCTACATGATCGCAAATATCAGTACCGGAGCTGACAGAATCAGAATCTACGAGCTCTGCGGAGTACTGTTCCTGGTACTCGTCACCTACTGTGCGATCTGGATCAGGTTCGTGATGAAGGTAAAGCCGTTCGCAGCGATGGATATGGATGAGGTAAACAGAGAAGCCCTGAACTACGAGCAGGACGAGCCACCGGTAGCTGTAAATATGCCGGCAGGCGTAGCAGGACAGTAACAATATAAAAACAGCAGCTTGCTTTCACATAGGCGCATAAAAGAAATGTACCAGGTGAAAGCACACGCATAAAACTTAATAATCTGAAAACGGAGGAAAAATTATGAGCAGTAAAGTTGATTTCTTGTACCTGGATGAGGAAGATATGAAAAAGGTCGGTGTCGAGGACATGTCAGGGTGCATCGATGCGATGGAGGATGTACTGAAGGATCTGACGAAGGGCGACTATGTGATGGCCGGTGAAAATCACAACTCGCACGGCTCGATGGTCAGATTCCCTGAGTCGTCACCATTCCCGGAGATGCCGCTTGATAAAGGCGATGACCGAAGGTTCATGGCAATGCCTGCATACATCGGAGCACCGTTTGACATGGCGGGCTGCAAATGGTACGGGTCTAATATGGCAAATAAGGCCGAAGGTCTTCCGAGGTCAATCCTTATGATCATGCTCAACGACAAGAATACCGGTGCGCCGAAGTGTCTGATGAGCGGAAACCTCGTGAGTGCATACAGGACCGGAGCCATTCCTGGAGTCGGCACGAGATATATGGCTCCGAAGGGAGCTAAGGTCTGTGGTATCTGTGGCCCGGGAGTCATGGGACGTACAGCACTTGCATCGTTTGTGGCGACATGTCCGGATCTCGATACGATAAAGATAAAGGGCAGGAGTCAGGGAGGAATAGACAGATTCGTAGCGTATGTGAAGGAGCATTATCCACAGTTCACGACGATCACGGTCTGTGATACAGTCGAGGAAATGGTCCGTGACACGGATGTGATGTCATTTGCATCGACATCGAGCTGTGACATATCAACTTTCCCTTATGTCAAGGGCGAATGGGTGAAGCCAGGAGCCATGATCGTCGCGCCGTCGGCCGTGAATATCGAGGATGATTTCCTTGCAAAAAAGTGCAAGCTCGTGGTCGACAACAGCGGCCTCTATGAGGCCTGGGCAGATGAATATCCCTACCCGACCTTCGGAAATATCAATATCATCGGAAGCAAGTTCACCGACCTGATCCACGAGGGCAAGCTCTCGAAGAATGATGTATCCGACATGGGCGATATTCTCCTTGGAAAAGCACCAGGACGTGAGTCCGACGATCAGATCATTGTCTACTCAGTCGGTGGAATGCCAGTTGAGGATGTAGCCTGGGGTTCGATCCTCTATCGCAGAGCTCTCGAACAGGGAATAGGAGTGAAGCTTCATCTCTGGGACGCACCAACACTTGCTTAAGACAGGGGACGGTTCTCTGTCTGGTTCAAATAGTTGAACTAAATGAGCACTGCGATAATAATATATCGAATTACAATAAATAAATATTGACATTCATTAAAGAAGGCGGTATCCTTTTCTCATCAGCTGATGAGGAAAGGATATTTTTTTCGGAGGTGAATTGAAATGGATAGCAATCCATATGTGAATAATGCAGTATACCGGGAGAAGACACCGGAAGAGGTGGAGCAGGAGAATCAGAAGAGAAGCGGGATATTTTCCCGGCTGTTATTGCCCTGCATACTGCTTGCAGTGCTTGGGACAGTATTTCTCTATGATGCAGATGGAGGGATCTTCCCGGTGTTCTTCCCGATAGTATTCTATCTGTGGCTTGTGAAGGTGACAGACAGAATTGACAGACAGGATCTGTTTTTCTTCGTGATCATGGAGCTGATTGCGATCAGCAGTTTTCTTACGGGGAACTATTTCGTGATCAATATGAACTGTTTCTTCATGTTCGCGGTCGGAGCGCTCTGGGCAGTGAGCCGCTACAGGAATATTTCGGGCTATGATCTGGGAAAGGGCATTCTTGTGTGGTGTGAATCAGTGCTTGGCTGTCTGCCGGGACTGGCGGATTTCTTCGAGGATACATCTGCATACGCGAAGACGCATAACCGGGCAAAAAGGGGTAAGAGCACAAGGGTGATAGTCGGAGTCCTGATAGCAGTACCACTTACAGCACTTGTGCTGTACCTGCTTGCGGAGGCAGATGCGGTATTCATGAGCGTCCTTGCGTCGATAATTCCGAAGCTGGATATCACGAATATAGTGGAAATCATCATATATGCACTGGCTATATTTTTCTTTTCGTACTGCGCAGTCAGGTATCAGATGCACGACAGAGTGGAGAAGCAGGGTAGGAATCCGGGATTTTCGAGAGTGACAGCTGTCATCATCATGATGCCGCTCGCCATCATCTATGCGGTGTTCTGCATAGTGCAGATCATCTACCTTTTCGCCGGAGCAGGCAGCCTGCCAGAGGGATATACATATTCGTCGTATGCTCGGGAAGGTTTTTTCCAGCTGTTATTCCTGTGCATCCTGAACCTGATTCTCGTGAGAATCGTGGAGAAATGCTTTGAGAAATCCGGACTTACTGATATACTAAGCCTTGTGATCTGCGCCTGCACGATACTTATTGACGTATCGTCGGTATTTCGAATGATAATGTACATCCAGAGCTACCGTCTTACACAGCAGAGAATACTCACGCTCTTTGTGGATGCAGGCGTGCTTCTTCTCGTCGCAGGTGTTATAATAAAGCAGCTGAAGCCGGACTTCAGGCTCGGGAGATATTCGTTTACGTGCCTGATGGTGGTGTGGCTCGCATTTGCTTTTGCAAAGCCGGATTTCATCATCGCATCGTACAATCTCTCGAATCAGGCAATATCAGTCGGGCAGAGGGATGACGATTATGTGGCGAGCCTGTCGTCGGATGCGTACGCAGTAGTCAGGAATCATAAGCATCAGATCAGTACGGATGACATGAAGGCGTATCAGGAATCTCTCTCCGATGAAAGAAAGATGCGTGCGAAGGACTTCAGGTGCTTCAATCTGTCGGTATATATGGCGAGGTAAAATGAAATGAAACAGAAGACTCTATCGAGATGGCTCATTGTGATAATTGCTATCACAGCAGTCTGCATTGCGACTGTGTATGCACTGGTGCCGCAGTGGATCACATATTTCACAAAGGAAGTAAAGGACAGTGATGCCAGTATCTGGACGGTTGTCATTTATATTACAGCAGTACCGGTATTTATAGCGCTGTATCAGGGTGTCAGGATTGCGATGAATATCGGGCATGACGAGTCCTTTACGAAAAATACAGCGCGGCGTCTCGGAAGTGTCTCATACTTTGCGGTTGCTGACGGACTGTTTTTCTTCATAGCAAGTCTTATCTTCCGATTTGCAGCGTCCGGCACTAATTTCGCTGTCGCCGTTGGTATCGTGGTATTCGTGATCTGTATATTTGTAGCAGTCATCTTTGCGGCACTTTCCCACTGGATATACAAGGCCGCCGAACTCAAGGAGGAGGCGGATCTTACGATATGAAGATTGTGGTAAATATAGATGTAATGCTTGCTAAACGCAAAATGAGCGTCACAGAACTCGCGAATCGTGTCGGTATCACAATGGCGAATATCTCGATTCTCAAGAACCAGAAGGCAAAGGCCATCAAGTTTGACACGCTCGCGAAGATCTGCAAGGCGCTCGACTGTCAGCCTGGGGATATCCTTGAATTTGACCCGGAAGATGATGAGAAGAAATGACAAGAATCTGCAATCGACCTCGTGAATGCAGGAGAGGAAAACTACGCAGCAATGCGCCGCAGCACCATCACAGACATCTTCTGTAGATTTCTACTATATCATCGCTGGTGAGAGGAACATAGTCGCCTTCTAGTCCGCCTGATACCTTCTCGATATCGGAGGCCATGTCGTAAAAGTGTTCGTCGCCGATTCCAAGCTCTGTGAGGGTGGAAGGGAGATTCACTGATTGCCAGAAATCTTCAAGGGATTCAATGCCTTCGCGGGCAAGTGCGGCGTCGTCATCACCATCGAGACCCCAGACATTTCTTGCAAATTTCACAAAGCGGGGAGTTACAGACGGATCCTTTTCGAGAATGAACCGCATCCACCGTGGAGTCAGTATTGCAAGACCTACACCATGAGTGATGTTGTAATATGCAGAGAGCTCATGCTCCAGAGCATGACACGGCCACAGAGTAGATACCTTGCCGTAGGCAGGGATTCCGGAGCAGGCGACAGAGCTGTCCCACATCAGATTCGCGCGGGCACTGTAGTCCTCAGGATACTCAAGTGCTTTTGGCAGATTAGAGATGACGGACTTCAGGATTCCCTCACCAATGGCTTCAGACAGGTCACTGTCAAAGGTTCTCGAGAAATACTGCTCCATTATGTGGCTCATGATATCCGCACTTCCGGCAGCAGTCTGATTTGCAGGTACGGAGAAGGTGTAGGTCGGATCGCAGATAGATATATTCGGACAGTTATATTTTCCATCTAGCTTCTGGCTCGTCTCATCATTTGAAATGACAGCATCAGCGTCGAATTCAGAGCCGGTGGCGGCAAGAGTCATCACATCCACGAGAGGCAGTGCCTTTCCATCACTGCCTCCTTCAAGCGCCATCTCCCAGGGATCACCCTTATAGTAGTATCCGGCGGCAATGGCCTTCGAGCAGTCGATGGTGCTTCCGCCGCCTACAGACAGTATCACATCGATACTTTCTGAACGACAGAGAGCAATGCCCTTCCTCACTGTCCTGATCTGTGGGTTCGGTTCTACACCGGGCAGCTCGGTGACAGTCAGGGAATTGTCCTTACATATCTGTATGATCGTGTCATACAGCCCTGTGCGCTTGATGGAGCCACCTCCATACACGAGGAGCACCCTGTGCCCGAATCTGGCCAGACAACTGCCAAGGCAGTCAATGGCACCTTTTCCGAAGTGATATTCAGTAGGAATGAAGTGTGTGAAATTTTCCATGTGGCTCCTTTCTCAGACTCCCATATACGGGCTGTCCCAGAGCACAAGCTCTGTGCCTATACCGTTAGTCTCTGCACGCCTGTAGCATTCATATCCCCAGCCTATATCGAGGATCGGCATTCCGCCGGCACTGATCAGGTATATGTCATCGCCATTTGTTCTTCCCTGGCGTCGTCCGCGGATTATATCACCTATCTCTGTGACATCGAGGTCATCGATACGGCCATTTGATATCATTTCCGAGAAAAAAATTCCCGGTGTTCCGGATGACAGTTTGTTGCCGTCCTCGTCATATTCCTGGTATACCTTTACATAATCGTCGTACATGCCTTTGTTGTCAACCACTTTTTTCATGTGATCGGCAATAAAGTCATGATCTGTGAAATCCATGGTTCCGGAAGAGATAATAGTTGTTCCGGGAGAAAGCCACTCAGGATCCACGACGGGCCACTGCCTGTTGATCGTGGAGACTGCTTCGCTTATCAGGTCCACATCCGAGACAGCTTCTTTTACGTCATTGCATATGATGACGTTTTCAATTTCCGGATAATTCTTCTGTATAAATTCTTTTGTTGCCAGAGCACTCTTCGATGTGGGTGAGCTTCCTTTGAGCTTTACGGTATGGATTTCCGGATACATCGAACAGAAGCACCGAAGGCAGGCCCGGTTGATCTCGCCAGTGCCAAGGAGGCTTATGGTATGTATCTCATGCTTTGCGCAGTACTTTGCCATCACGGCAGGAACTGCACCGGTACGCATTGCGGACAGCAGGTTTGCCGACATATAGGCGAGAGGAGCACCGGTCTCTACATCATTGAGCGTGAACATGAGGATGGATCGCGGCAGGCCATTTGAAACATTCCTTCCATTGCTGCCATAGTATTTTTCACCAGCCACATGGAAGCGCCCGCCGAGATAACCGGGCATTGACATGAATCGTCGGTCCGGACTGTCTTCAAGCGGGAAGTCCTTTATAGGGCTTTCCTTAGGGAAGATCAGCTGGATGCCGTGTTCCCTGCGGTTTCTGCCGCCCATAAGGACATCGCCATCTGATAAGAGACCTAATACTTCTTCAATGGTCTCTATGCATGCAGGGGCATCCAAGACCCCTGCTTTTATCATATCTTCTTCATTCAGATATAGAAAACTAATTGAAGCATCGCTCATATTATTCACCTTTCAACTGTGTATAATAATCATCCATAATACTTATCTGTTCTTCTGAAACAGAAGCCTCCCACGAGTTACCTAGCAGGTCGTCACTCATTTTGGTCATTGCCGGACTGTCATAGTAGTTTTCAGGCAGATAATCTTTGATAAGATCTTCCTTTTCGAGAGGCGGTACAGCATATTCATTCAGGCTCTTTGCATATTCCTCAGGCTTCAGCACGAAGTTGATGAGCTTTTGGGCGTTCTCCTTATTTCTGGAGTTTTTTGCAATCGCCCAGTACTGAGCCCATCTTTCAACACCGCCATCAAGGCTTACATATCCGAATTTGTCCCAGTTGTCTTTACTGTCGCCACAGAGAGTAGGATAGTCCCAGCAGAGTGCAGCATCGACTTCACCGTCTTCGAGCTGTGGCACTGCTGTCTCACCAACGAATGCCTTGGTGTTTTCCTTGATCTTCATCAGCAGGTCGTTGGCTTCTTTTATCTCTTTTTCATTTGTCGAATCAGCCTTGTATCCGAGACACTGGAGTGCTGCACCGTAGAGTGAAATGGTGGAATCTACGAGAGCTATACGGCCTTTTAGTTTGGGGTTCGTCAGATCCTTGAGACTCTTTATTCTGACCGGACAGGTCTTTTTGTTGTAGACCACTGTGGTGTAGTTCGGAGCCATATCAGGAACTGTGTATTTGAAATCTTCATCTCCTACAGGCCCCTCTTTCATATAATCATCAATGATATTGGACTGATTTGGAACTTTGTTATCATCTATTTCAGCGAGCAGGTCATTTTTGATGAAGGTCTGGACGTAAGCGCCTTCAAGATCCATCACATCATAGGTGACACTTCCGTTTACGAGTTTGGTCAGAAGTTCATCAGTGTTTGAGATGTAGCTGATATTCACATCGATGCCGGTCTCTTTTGTGAAATCTTTGAACATGTCTTCTGACCAGGTGCCTTCCCATACGATGATGTTCAGATCATTGCCTGAAGAAGCCTTCGCATCACCACTTCCACTGCCGCTGCTTCCACAGCCAGTCATCATTCCTGCTGCCATGACACCTGCCAGAGCAACTGCCATCATTTTTCTGATTCTGTTTCTCATTGGCGTTACCTCCATTTCTTATGGGAACACTTTTGGGTAAAAAAAGAAGCGCTGCATCACTGCGAGCGCCTCATTGCGTGTTCCTGTATCAATTTTGAGTGCAATGATAGCATTTGCAGATATCATCTGTCAAGCCTGACAATTTCACTAATTTTTTATTGATGTCAGACAAAAATTATGACACATTTACCAAAAATGCATTTTTTGCTTGACAATGGTATAGTACCAGTATTATGATAGCCGCAAGTTGAAACGCAACAGACAAAGGAGTCGCCCCGGACGCGGGACGGCTTCTTTTTTCGTTTCACACAAGATACATGAAGGCACAAAGGAGTGTTGCAGAGATGCAGTACTCCTTTTATTTTCCGGGTAAGGAGGAAAAGCCGATGAAGAAAAGTAACATGAAAAAAATTTTAGCAGTAATACTCACGGGTGCCATGGCAGCAGGAATGCTTGCAGGATGTGGCAGTTCGTCCAAAGCCTCATCTGCATCGGGAGATGGATCAGCAAAGAAACTGAATCTTATGATGTGGGATGGTGACTGTTCAGAGGAAGTTGTAAAGGATTTTGAAAAGAAGTACGGTGTGGATGTCAATATTACCTATATTGAAGATACGAACGAAATGCTTTCAAAGATGATCAACAGCAAGCAGGATTACGATGTGATAGACCTTGAAAGCGCGTATGTCAAAGCGTTTGAAGATGCCGGACTTCTCGAGAAGCTTGATAAGGACAGTATGGACAATCTGAAATATGTGGACCAGGATACATTCATGGCGAAGGGATCAGGGCCTATAGGTGATGAAGATTTCACCTATACAATTCCTATTTCAGGGCCGCTCTACACCTGTATCGTATACAACAAAAAGACCTGTCCGAAGAAGATCACCTCATTTGCCGATCTTGCAGATCCGGCATTCAAGGGTCAGATCTGTTCGGTAAATGCCACGATTTCACTGTATGCTGAAGCATTGAGAGCCTGCGGATATCCAATAGGAAGCACAGATGATAAGGAACTCGCAAAGGCCCAGGAGCTTCTGAAGAAATTCAAGAAGAATGTCAAGTCATTCGTTGGTTCATCGGCTCTTTCGCAGCTTGAGTCAGGTGAATGTTCAGTGGCACTGTGCTGGGATTACAACTACCTGTGCGCCGATTCAGAAAAGTACTGGGATGAATTCGATATCGTGCCTGTGACCGGACTCGGATATACTCAGAACTGGGCGATAGCAAAGAGTTCTACAAGAAAGGATCTTGCAACGGAATTCATCAACTTCACCTATCAGCCTGAAGAGCAGGCAAAGACATTAAATGAATATGGAGGAGTACCTATTATAAAGAAGGCCGATATTGCAGACAAGCTCGCAGATAATTATTACGACAACCCATGTGTGACAAAGTACACAGAGATGTGGAAGGACAACGAGATGCTCTGCACGACAGATGAGCAGATATCCAGGATGGATGATCTTTACAATGAACTGATGAGTGAATGATAAGGAGGCAACAGAATGAAGAAGATTGAGATTATTACAAGACCGGAGAAACTTGGCGGAATCAAGAATATTTTACTTACCCATGATTGTGAGGGACTTACAGTCCTCTCGGTAATGGGATCCGGAAAACAGCGTGGATACATAGATGAGATGCATTTCTCAGGAGAGGATATCAATCTCCTGCCGAAGATCATGATGTTTACAGTGGTAGAAGATGAAAAGTGTGACGGGATCCTCGCAGATATCGCAACAATAATCGGAACCGGAAAGACCGGTGACGGCAAGGTGTTCATCTCCGATATCGAGGATGCAATGAGGATCAGGACTAACGAGCGTGGACTTGACGCGATAAACTAACCGGAGGTGATCAGTATGGCACAGCCAATAGTATCAATGACAAATGTAGAAAAATGGTATGGTTCCAACCACGTGGTAAAGAACTGTAACCTGAATATTGAAGAAGGCGAATTCCTGACACTCTTAGGCCCATCCGGTTGTGGAAAGACCACGACGCTTCGAATGATTTCCGGATTCGAGCTGCCAAGTGAAGGCATGGTAAAAGTGGAAGGTGAGAATGTAGAGAAGAAGGAACCATATGAGAGATCGGTAAATACAGTATTCCAGAACTACGCACTGTTCCCGAATATGAACGTGTATGACAATATCGCTTATGGCCTTAAGGTCAAGAAAGTCCCGAAGGCAGAAATAAAAGAGCGGGTCACACAGATGCTGAAACTCGTACAGCTCGAAGGATTCGGAAAGAGAAGGATCACCCAGATGTCAGGTGGTCAGAAGCAGCGTGTCGCAATAGCAAGAGCACTTATCAACAGGCCGAAGGTGCTGCTTCTTGATGAGCCACTCGGAGCGCTTGATATGAAACTCCGTAAACAGATGCAGATCGAGCTCAAACGACTCCAGAGAAAACTAGAGATCACCTTCGTCTATGTCACACATGACCAGGAAGAGGCACTTACGATGAGCGACAGAATTGCAGTAATGAGTGGCGGAGTCATAGAGCAGATTGGCACTCCGAAGGAGATTTATCTGAAGCCGCGTACTAGATTCGTGGCAAATTTCATTGGTGAGTCAGACCTGTTTGACGGGATCATAACAGCTGAAAGTGACGGAGTCCTCTCAATCGGAACCGAAGTCGGAACAGTAAAGGGACTTAAGGAAAATACGACGATAGGATCGGTAAAGGTAAATGATCCGGTATCTGTCTGTGTGAGACCTGAGCACATGAAGATATCGACAGAAAAGCCGGAAGGATTCTCGGTACAGGCTGTCGTAAAAGACAAGATATTCGTAGGAAATCTGATCAAAGAGATCGCCGTCATAAACAACGGCAACGAGATCAAGATCAACAGTATCAATGCCGCTGATCTCCCTGAACCGGGCTCACATGTATACTTGAGCTGGGACTTAAAGGATGCAGTAGTAATCCCTGAAAGAAGTGAGATTACCCTCGATACAGCAGATAAGCTGAAGGAGGTGGGATAAATGAGTGATATCAGTGTAAAGGCACAAACGGTTGTGCCGGACGCTAAAAAAGTAACTGCAGGTGAAAAGAAGGTAAAGCACGGCAGAAAACAGTCGATAAGGGCCACGATATCAAATATCATAATGTGCGGACCGATGACTATATGGTCGGTGCTTTTCATTCTGATACCTGTTGTAATGCTTGTTTTCATGAGCTTTATGACGAAAGGACTTCTTGGAAAGATAGTGTATAAGTTTACTCTTGTAAATTATACCGATATTTTCAAACCTGTATATTTCAATGTAGTAGAAGAGTCGTTCATCATAGCGCTCTGGACGACGCTTCTCACGGTACTCCTTGGATATCCGCTCGGAATGGTGATGAGCAAGCTCAAGAAAAAGACGACCGGAGTCATCACGATTCTCCTGATGCTTCCGCTGTGGGTTTCAGGACTTGTGATCCTGTATTCATTCGTTATCATGCTCAATAATTCAGGAACGATAAACTCCTTCCTGATGAATATAGGGCTCATCAAAAAGCCGCTGCAGCTACTCTACAACAACTTCTCGGTGACGATCGGAATGGTCTACATGTTCCTTCCGTTTGCGGTGCTTCCTATGTATTCATCAATTGAGAAACTGGATCCTTCACTGATTGAAGCATCGAAGGATCTGGGAGCAAACCCTGTGACCACATTTTTCAAGGTGACACTTCCACTTACGTCTCCTGGAATTTTTGCAGGAGTGATCCTCACATTTATCCCATGTATCGGATACTACATGGTGACCGATATGCTGGGAGGCGGCACGAGCATGCTGGTCGGCAACCTGATATACAGGCAGTTTACAATTTCACGTAACTGGCCGTTCGGAGCAGCACTGTCGGTAGTTCTCTCACTGATCATACTTATGATGGTAGTCATCTATACGAAGCTCGGTGGAGACCTCGACGATCTCGCATCGTAGAAAGGAGCTTTTTATGCCAAAGGAAAAGAAAAAAGGGCACGGCTGGAAAATAGCTGGTAATATTTATCTCGTGATAATGCTGATCCTATTGTATGCACCGGTTGCGGTGATGATCAGGTACAGTTTCAATAACAGCCGTGCCAATGTGACATGGCAGGGATTTACTACGAAGTATTATCGGGAGCTGTTTTCCGATTACAATCTGTGGGATATATTTTTTACGACACTTATCATTGCAGTCCTCGTGACCGTGATCGGAACCGTGATCGGAACAATGGGAGCCGTGGGACTTCGTAAGGCGAAGTTCCCGGGAAAGAAACTGATCACGGATTCAATTTATTTTCCTATTGTAATACCTGAAATCGTGCTTGCGGTCGCAATGCTTCTGATGTTCAACGGTGCAGGTGTACAGCTTGGTATCCCTACCATTGTCATAGGTAATGTGACGCTGGTTCTTCCATATGTATATATCACTGTAAAGGCAAGGCTCGTAGGAATGGACCCTTCAACTGAAGAGGCTTCTATGGACCTTGGTGCAGACAGATTCTACACTTTCACACATATTACAATGCCGGAGATAATGCCTGGAATAATTGCCGGAGCATTCATGAGTTTTTCACTCGTTCTCGATGAACTGATCATCACGAGTTTCCTGACAGATGCAGAGACAGTGACACTGCCAATCAAGGTATATTCGATGATCAAGAAAGGTATCTCGCCGGAAATCAATGCACTTACAACGATAGTATTCCTTGCAGCACTGCTTCTTGTGATCATGTATCTCGTGGTTACGGATCTTGTGGATAAGAGAAAGAGGAAACTTGCAGTATAAGGAGGGCGCATCATGACAGCAGATAAGATTATTTATGGTAAGATTTTTACCGCGGATAAGGATAATTCAATTGCAGAAGGATTTGCAATTTCAGGCGGAAAGATAATAGCTGTCGGTTCCAAAGAGCAGATGGACAGCTATAAGGGTCCGTCAACCAAACTCATAAAGTATGATTCCGGGCTCATAACACCGGGATTTACCGAAGGCCATGCCCATATTTCCCAGACTATAGAGCTTCTGATAGGACCTCTTGTGAATGGCAATTCTATTGAGAAATGCCAGAAGCAGATTGCTGATTTTGTGAAAAAGCATCCCGGGACAACTCCGATTCTCGGCAGCGGTTTTGATCCAGGACTCTTCGGTCCGGCGGGGCCCGATAAGAAATATATTGACGAGGTATGTCCGGACAGGGCGATAATGATCCTCGATTCAGGACATCACTCAGTGTGGGTCAATTCAAAGGCACTTGAAATGTCGGGAATCACTAAGGATACGCCGGATCCTGACAAGGGTCACATCGTAAAAGATGAAGCGACCGGTGAACCGACAGGATTCGTGCAGGAGCAGGCGGTAATGCTGATGACAAAGTCAATGCCCGAAATCGGAGTAAAAGAATATAAAGATGCTATTCTTGAATACCAGAAGATAGCGCTGTCATATGGAGTTACAAATGCATTTGAACCGATGCTTAGTTACTGGCAACATGAGTCGGCAATTTGTGAAGCATACAGACAGCTTGAAGCTGAAAAAAGATTACAGCTGTCCTACAGGGTGGCGCTGACACTATTTCCATACATGGATCCTAAAGTGTTTTATGATAAACTTGACGATCTGCACAGGGAGTTTTCAGGACATGACAAGCTGCAGTTCAACACAGTGAAATTTTTCATGGATGGTGTGGTAGATGGACATACTGCATTCCTGCGTGAACCGTACAAGATGCCTCCATATGACTGTGGAACACAGAATTATGAGCAGGAAGAACTTGACAGAAGAGTCACCATGGCTCTTGAGAGAGGATACCGGACACATTTCCATGCCATAGGTGATGCGGCAATCGATGAAGCAATCAATGCGTGTGAGGCAGCACAGAACTATGTGGAGGGCGATGATTTCAGAAACCAGATCACTCATTTGCAGGTGTGTCATGAGGATCAGGCTGACAGGATGGCGGAGCTGGGAATTGTCGCAGTTGTAAACCCGTACTGGCATTACAAGACAGATCTGTATGAACCGCTTGAATACCCGTTCCTTGGAAAAGAAAGAGCTGAGCATATGTATTATCTCGGAAGCTATCAGAAGCGGGGAATCATAATGTCGCAGGCGAGTGATTTTTCTGTTACGATTCCACCGGATACAATGGATTCGCTTCATATGATGGTGAACCGTTATGATCCGCATTATTCTGATGAAGCATATTTCCCGGAAGAATGCATTTCTGTGGAGGATGCACTGCGTGTACTTACGATAAACGGAGCATATGAACTGGATCTCGAGAATCGCAAGGGCTCGATAGAACCAGGCAAGGATGCGGATTTTGTATGGCTCTCACAGGATGTGACATCGATTCCGAAGATGAATATCTGGAAGACAAAGATTCTTGAAACCGATATCGGAGGAAAAGTTGTATTTGACAGAAACGAAGAGACTGTCCTCGACGACATCGCGTAGGATTCTTACAATAGAATACTGTCTGCTGCAGGGCGTCTACTGGATAGTCTCTGCAGCGGCGATGGATTTTGCGGCAACACCGCTCTTGAGAGAACGTGGATTTTCAAGTATTTCAATTGGAATCATAAGCGGCGCGAAATTTCTGTCGCTTATGTTTTTTCAGTATTTCATTGGAAAATTTGCCGACAGCCATAAGGACAGAATATCACTTAAAAAAATTGTATCGATTCTGACTGTAATAGCAATCATTGCAACATTAGCGATGATTTTTCTGCCGAACAGCTTCCTGCTGGCACTTGTTGTATTTGTCATATTTGGAGCCACGATCAACTGTATTCTTCCGCTTATTGAATCACTTTCAATCGATTACATGTCGGGCGGAATGCAGATGAATTATACGCTGTCGAGAGCTACAGGTTCATTTACGTATTGTGTATTTGCATATCTTCTGGGAATCTGGACCGGAAAGCTCGGAATGGATTTTTCCCTTGTATTCCTGGCAGTGATGCTTGTGATTTTTGGTGTGATAAATCTGATGATGCCTGCTCCACTTGCTATACATATCGACAAAAATACAGTAGAAGTTCATTCAACAGGCTGGATCATAAGAAACTGCAGAAAATACAGATGGTTCCTGATCGAGTGTTTCTTTATTTTTCTTGGATACGATATGAATATAGCATTTCTGTATGACAGAGTGAAGGATATCGGCGGCACGAATGCAGAATATGGACTTGTCTTTTCGATGATAGGAATATTTGAAATTCCTGTGGCCCTGCTTTTCAACAGGCTCCTCAGGATAAAAGGAATGTCAATCGAGCTTCTGATTGCTGGGTTCGGAATCTTCTGTACTGCCCGTGCATTCTTTACGACTATTTCAACTAATATGACAGCGATGATCATGTCGCAGGCGTTTGAACTCCTCGGAATGGGCGTCTTCTATGCCGGAAGCGTATATTTCGTGATGAAGACAGTTCCGGAAGCAGACAGCACCAAAGGTATGTCACTGATCAATCTGTTCGCGGTCGGTGCGGCAGAAGCGGTCGCATTTTTCGTATCGGGAATCATCCGTGATTCGCTCGGGGCCATGCCGCTGATGTATATCAGCTGCGTGGTATCAGCAATAGGAATTATATGCGGTATCCGCGTGGTGTCACCATCTTCCCGTTGATAATGCCTGTATGACTGTTGCCAATGAAAACGGTGGTCAGCATATCTACCTTTGTATCACGAAGTTCTCTTAGAGTCATGAAATGGTGTTCTTCGCCTTCACGGCTGATATTTTTTACAAGGCCACAGACTGTTTCAGGCGATTTATACTGCAACAGTATATCGCAGGCACGGGACAGATAGTCGGCTCTCTTGTGACTGCCAGGATTGTAGAGTACGATCACGAAATCAGCTTCAGCAGCGGATTTTAGTCTTTTTTCAATGAGCTCCCATGGAGTCAGGAGATCGCTTAATGAAATGACTGCGAAATCATGAACCAGCGGAGCGCCTAGAACAGCACCGCCGGACTGACAGGCCGATACGCCAGGTATTATTTCGGTCTCGACCTCAGGATGGTCTTCGAGGACTTTCAGCATAAGTCCGGCCATACCATAGACACCAGCGTCACCGCTTGAAATGAGTACCACATTCTTTCCAGCAAGAGCGTATTCGGCGGCCTTCTGGCAGCGCTCGACTTCACCGCGCATCTCCGTGCAGAAGGTCTCTTTGTCGCCAATCAGATCTTTTACCAGATCAAGATACAGGCTGTATCCGGTCACAACCTCTGCGTTCTTTATCGCGTTTATCGCACGGACGGTCATGTCATCATATCCGCCGGGACCGATGCCGACGATGGTTATTTTTTTCATGATGATTCCTCATCCTTCCTGTTGAGATAGTCGACAATCTGCTGAAGCCCATCGTCAGTGAATTCAAAGGTCTCGTAATGCATCAGTGACTCATCTGTATTGTCGAAGCTGTATGGTCCGGGCCAGGTAGTCAGCTTGAAATGGTCGTCTTCTTTTTCAATCTTGTATCTGGTATCGCCGTCGCTTCCGAAGAAAGGAGATAGTTTGTAAAAGCTCAGCTGGAGCAGATCTTTTCTATTAGTCATAGCCTATAGTTTAGCATATTTGTGACAATATACAAGTTACTCGATATACTCGACAAGCGAAAAATCGAGCACTAGACGAAATTTTTGCCCAGGACTGGATAAAATGTACCAGGAACTATAAAATGTAGTTCAGGAGGTACAAGTCATGAGTAAAATTGCGATCATAGTTCCGGGTATCGGTTATACAACCGACCGGTCGCTTCTGTATTTTGCAGGAAAAGTGGCACAGAGCGCCGGATATGAGATTATGAAGATAAGATTCAGCGGATTTGAAAAAGGTGTGAAAGGTGACCCTGAGAAAATGAAAAGAGCATTGGATCATGCGTATAACCAGCTGATGGAACAGCTCCATGAGTCTGATAAGAAGGATGATGTGCTATTTATTTCGAAAAGTATAGGGACGGCTGTCTCGCTTAAAGCTGATATAGAAAAAGAAATCAGGGCGAAGCACATACTTTTCACCCCGCTGATGGAGACAATGGAGCTGCTACATAAGCTTCTCGAGAAACAGGGAACAAAACGCAGGTCAGATATCCTGGTATTTCACGGACTTGCGGATCCCTGGGCTACAGACAATGTCAGAATACGTGATATAGCTGAACAGGCAACGGTGAAATATTATGAAGTATCGAACGCAAATCATTCTCTTGAGACAGGTGATCCGATTGTAGATCTGGGAAATCAGAAAGAGATAATGAGAAGCTGTGAGCAATTTATAAGAAAGTAAAAGGTGTGGTGACTTATGACTGTTTATGAGACGCTTGAAGAGGCAAAGAAAAGAGCAAGGACTGACAAGGCATTCTGCAAAGAACTGCTGGATACCAGAGGAAAAGAAGGCGGACTGTCCCAGTTCTGCAGGATACTGAATCGTGAAGGCTATGAGGTATCTGCAATCGATCTCGTGAATGCAGGAGAAGAAAGCTATGCTGCAATGCGCAGAAGCACCAATGGTGGCGGAGAAAATTCGCCGCTTCTTGCCGGAGAGGATGATCTGTACGAGATGTTTCTTGTAGAATTGGAAGACTTTTAAAACGTTGATTATTTGTTGGAGGAAGAAAAATGGCACTTGATATCAGGAGTCAGCTGACGCATAAGGAAGACAATCAGAAAATAAGAATACTGTGGCTTTCTGAGGATGATATGGTGGAGGCCGGAGTGCTCGATGTAGGCAGAGCCGTCGATGTAATGGAAGAGGTTGTAGGCCTCTTGGAAGATGGCGATGCGATAATGGGTGGTCCGGATCATGATCAGCATGGAATGATGCTGTATTTCCCTAAGCATTCGGATATCCCGGGATTCCCGATTAATAATGCAGCAGATCGCAGATTTATCGCAATGCCAGCATACATCGGCGGACGTTTCCATATGGCAGGATGCAAGTGGTATGGCTCAAATGGCCGCAATAGGAAGCATGGCCTGCCGAGGTCAATACTGATGATGGCATTAAATGATGTAGAGACAGGAGCGCCGCTTGCATATATGTCAGCAAACCTATTGAGCTCCATCCGTACAGGCGCAATGCCGGGCCTTTCCGCAAAGCTTCTCGCGAGAAAAGATTCGAAAGTCCTTGCAATGATAGGTGCAGGTCCTATTGCAAAGTCTTCTGCGATGGCAATCCTTTCAAAAATCAGGACCATCGAAGAGATCAAGATCAAGGGATCATCACCAACCAGTGCTACAGCTCTTGATGCAAAGGAATTTCTTGCAACCAATTTTCCATGGGTGAAAAAGATTACGGTTGCTTCAACCCTGGAAGAGGCAATAAGAGATTCAGACATCATCACAGAGGCTGTATCATGTAAAGAAGGCGAGTGGCCTGAGTACAAGGCGGAATGGATTAAGCCTGGAGCTACGGTCATATCTACATCTACCTTCAATATGGATTACAAATCGATCCTTCCATTCAGAAAAGTAGTCGACAATATTGGCATGTATGAAAATTATGCCGATGAAGACGAAGAAGGCTATGATGCGGACGGCAACCGCAATCATACAGGATGCATGGGTGAGGATTTCGTATATATGGTCCGTGATGGACTGATGAAGCAGGATGATATCTCAGAACTCGGCCAGATAGTCCGGGGCAAGAGACCGGGCCGTACAAGTGACGATGAAACTATTCTTGTCTCAATTGAAGGTATGCCGGTCGAAGACGTCGCCTGGGGATACGAGTGCTACAAGAATGCAAAGGACAATCTGATAGGCCGGCCACTCAAGCTCTGGGATGCCCCGATCACATTTTAGTACTTGATTTTTCTGAGAAAAATGTGTTATAGTTTCAACCGAACTGAATAACAAAGGCTATTAAGGAGCCGTAGTACGTTGGTAAACGTTTCATTCCAACGTGCTGCGGCTCTTTTTTTTGTAAGACAGGGGGACGGTTCTCTTGTCTTTTTAAGTAAAAAAATTTAGCTAATAAGACAGGAGAACCGTCCCCTTGTCTTGAAAGGTGTGTAAAAATGGAACAGGAAAACAGAATGGGCAGGGTGTCTTCCAGGCACTGATGTCAGGAAACAGCTCTATGATAGTCTCATTCCTGAGACTTCTTGTGATCCCGCTTCCGCTCGCCTACGCATTTACATTTCTCAATAATGCTACAGACGTGATGTGGTGGGCCTTCCCGATAGGAGAGGCAGTAGCAGCGGTAGCAGCAGTTCTTCTATTGAAACGAATCTATCAACTGAAGGTCGAACCAATGAAGGACTGGAAATAGGATTATAGCAAGGGAAATGGCGTTTAGACATATTTGACGTTATACCAAGTCTAAATCAATAATGAAAATATTGATTTAGACTCGTTTTGCCTTGAAATATGTCTAAATTCCTGTTAATATATTTACAGGAGGTGTCGACCATGGATAGAAGTGAGATTATCGGAAGGAAGCAGGAGATAGACAGGCTTGACCGGTGTATGGATAGCAGTGAGCCACAGCTTATTGCTCTATATGGCAGGAGAAGAGTTGGGAAGACATTTTTGGTGAATCATTATTTCAATGGACGGTTCGATTTCAAGCTAACAGGTATATACGATCAGCCTGTTGATATTCAGTTGAAGAATTTCGCAATTGAACTGTCTGGACAGACTGGTGATGATATGGTCATTCCGTCTGACTGGATGGAAGCATTTTCAATGCTCAGGAGCTATATCGAGAGCAGACCTGACGATAGCAAGGTAGTCGTATTTTTCGATGAGATGCCATGGATGGACACTGTGAAATCAGGATTTGTAGCAGCGTTTGAATGGTTCTGGAACAGTTACGGGAATGCCAGGACGAATCTGGTATTTGTGATATGCGGCTCTGCGACCTCGTGGATGCGGGCGAATCTGGATGCGAATAAGGGCGGCCTGTACAACCGCCTGACATGCAGACTGTATCTCAGACCATTTACCCTCGCTGAGACTGAGCAGTATCTGCAGTCTCGTGGCATCAGCTGGTCCAGATATGATATAGTCGAATGCTATATGATAATCGGCGGGATTCCATACTATCAGAGTCTTCTGCTGCCGGATATGTCACTAGCTCAGAACGTTGACAATATTTTTTTCAGAAAAAGAGCCGAGCTATGGGATGAGTTCAGATTTCTATATCAGACTCTTTTTAAAAATAGTGCTGCTTATATCAGTATTGCTGAGGCACTTAGCAGGAAGAGAAATGGTATGACGCGTGATGAAATCGTCAGGGCGACAGGCCTTCCGAATAACGGCCGTATCACACAGATGCTCGATGATATGGAGTACTCGGGATTTGTCAGAATAAATGATCAGTATGGCATCAAAGGCAAAAGGTATCAGCTGTCCGATTACTATTCTCTCTTCTATTTCCGATTCATAAAGGATAATTACGGCAGAGATGAGCATTTCTGGTCACATATGCTCGATAATCCTGCACGAAGAGCCTGGGCCGGACTGACATTCGAGCAGGTATGTATGGATCACATCCCGCAGATCAAGAAGGGTCTGGGCATTTCAGGAGTGCTCTCAGAGAACAGCGTATGGACATCCCGTGGAGATGATGGTCATGATGGAGCGCAGATAGACCTTCTTATTAAACGTCGTGACAGAGTAACGAATATCTGTGAGATAAAATTTTCGACAGGCGAGTTTGCCATCGATAAGAAATACGATCTGGCTCTGAGAAATAAGATCACAGCATTCCAAAGCGAGACAGGAACGAAGGATACTCTGCAGCTCACATTCATTACTACCTATGGTGTGAAGAAGAATAAATATTCAGGGATAGTGCAAAACGAGGTCACGATGGACGACCTGTTTGCCTGATTGCCAACGCTCATCCCCTTTTCCTGATCAGGAACTCATCAAACTTCGGTACTGTGAAGTCTATCTCTCCATACTTCGCTGCGTAGATGAGTCCTTTGTTGATGAGCTGTGCACGGATCGGGGAGATCTGAGTGACCTGTTTGTGCATATTCTTTGCGACATTAGAGATCGTGCATGGCAGCTCACCACAGTCGACCATGGCATACATGAAGTTCTTCTCACGGTCGGTGCAACGTTCGAATCTCACCATGAAGAAGCCATTGTCGAGAGTCTCAATGTACTGCTTTTCAGAACCTTTCACATCTTTGAGAGTGATAGTATCTCCGCCGGCGTTGTTCCAGACCTGGTAGCAGAATTCCTGGATGAAATATGGATATGAGTCGGTTGCCCTTATGATCTCATCAATGGCAGCAGGCTCGTATTTTTTGCCTTCCTCCTCGGCGGGTACGACAATAGCATCACGAGCCTCATCATCGGTAAGCGAATCGATTTCCTCGTATCTGAATATTCTCTCAGCGTAAGTCCTCGCATTCCCTATGAACTGGAATACCTTTGGCAGGCCGGCACCTATAAGCATAAGAGGATATCCCTTCTGGCTGACGCGATGCAGCGCACAGATCAGCGCAGAAATGTCTTCTTTTCTCATGTACTGAATCTCATCAATGAAAAAGCAGATAGGCTGGTCAGATTCCCTGGCAATACTGCCGAGCGACTCGAAAAGCTCAGTAAATGACTGCTCATAGTCAGCAGAATAGTACATTTCTTTTTCTTCGGGAGTGATCTGAAAAGTGACGTCACCCGGTGAGAAGGAGATGGTGAGAGTCTTGATAGCGTCGAGCACCTTGTTGATATAATTCTTTAGCTTTTCCTTTGAAGATAGATTCCGTAAGAACCGGTTCGCAGCTGTGGTGATAGCTGGTATGAAACGGAGGCTGTCGGTAATATCTATATGCTGATAGTAGATAGCCTTCTGATCACAGATATTTTCGAACTCATTGAGCAGCACAGTCTTTCCGACACCACGGAGACCGTAGTAGATGACAGAACGCTGACTGATGCCACGCTTCAGGGCTTCAAACATGACTGATATAGCTTCAATCTCTTTTTCACGGCCGGCCAGATACTTCGGAGAAGAACCGGCACCAGGATTGTATGGATTTGTAAAAATATTATTCTCAGACATCAGACGACCTCCTTCGTGTATTTCAAGTGTATCACGTCATAATATGGAAATCAACAGTATAATACGATGCACAGGGCTTTTAAAAATCGTATAAATGTCATAATGGACAATCTGTTTGCCTGAATATAAGGTTACTTTCTTTCAGTCAAGTTCTTCCTCAAACCAGGAGATCAGGGCGTTCAGGTTCAGATCTGAGTGCTCGACCTCGCGAGAGAAGAGGTAAACAGTCTCTTCAGGGGTGAGCGAAGAGGCAGCGCTTATCATCATGATCCATCTGACAGTCATAACCGCTATCATGGCTCTGGCGTAGATCTGGCCGTCGTAGATGCTACCGCAGAAATAGGTAAAAAGCAAAGACTCTAGCATTTTCTCACAGATGAAGGAAACGGCGCGGTCCGGGTACATGGCCTGCTGCCACTCGGCGGATGAAGCTTTATGCACCCTCCAGTATTCAGTAGATGCGCGAAGGGTGTCATACCAGGATGGCTCTAGAATCTCCAGGCTGCCAAGAAGGCCAAGGCTCTCACACATATATCCATAGGAAAAAGCAAAGCCGCTCCTTCGCCCGTTCCGCGGCGGCATAGCCGCGGTGCATGAAAGCTGATCCATATCTGATATATCGCCGCTGTCGAAAAGCCCCTGAAGTCTGAATGCGTATGACGCGATCAGGTCCATTTTTTCCTGGAGAGGCAGATCGCCGGACGCGAGGTCAAGCATCCTCTCACGCGCATAGCAAAGCCTGTCGAAAAGAAAAAAGTCAAAATCCTCGTAATCATCATAGTCTTCAGTCTTTTCGTCCTCAGATTCCCTGAATGACAGATGGGAATCAGAGGCAAAGAGCATCCTGACAGCTTCAGGACAGGACAGTGACAGCGAATACTCGCGCAGATCAGGGAACTCTTCGGTATGCCTTGGATACTGCCTGCAGGTATCGCAGAGAAAATCTTCGCCAAGACTTGTCTGCAGGTCGCAGAACCCGCTGCCTGAGAGCATGCTGCATCTGCCGTCAGTCTGCCTGAAACAGGATTCTTTATAGTCTATTCCGTTGCGGAGTCTGTCCTCAAATTCTCCGTTCCAGGATCTGTATTTGTCAAGGCTTTTTTTATCTATTACTATCTGCCAGCCGCTGCAGCAGTTCATCGGGCAGCGGTCAGCAATACATGAAAAATCGTAAAAATCACTCTGGCTTCTGTAAATCATCGAATACTCCGGTCATCAGATCTTAAGGATCTTATCTATAGTATACTTTTTAAAGATGACATGCAATACGGTTCAGGACGCAGAAATCCCGCCGGCCAGCTCGAAGCCCTTCTTTGCGGCCAACACGGCTCTGCCGAGAGAGTATTGCAGACTCTTTTTACTTGATTTATCCGCTCTCAAGTCATATACTTTAGAGAGTTTAAAAAATTTAAGGAGATTACTGACATGGAAATGCAGATGGAATTCGTGCGCAAGCTTCCGACTCCACAGGAGATCAAGGAGCAGTACCCGCTGAAGGAAGAGACGAAGGCTCTCAAGGAGAAGAGAGACCAGGAGATATTCGATATTTTCACTGGTAAGGACAAGGACAGGATCCTTCTGATCATCGGACCGTGTTCTGCCGACAACGAGGACGCAGTCCTTGACTATATGGCGCGCCTTGCCGGTCTCCAGGAGAAGGTAAAGGACAAGATCTTCATTATCCCTCGTGTATATACGAACAAGCCGCGTACTACAGGACTCGGCTATAAGGGGATGGCTACGCAGCCTGATCCTGAGAAGGGTGCTGATCTGCTCGGCGGGATCATTGCCATCCGTCATATGCATATGAGAGTGGTAGAGGAGACAGGATTTACCTGCGCAGAGGAGATGCTGTATCCGGGAAATCACAGATATTTATCAGACCTGCTGTCCTATGTGGCAATCGGCGCCCGGTCAGTCGAGAACCAGGAACACAGACTCACAGCCAGTGGTATTGGAATCCCGGCCGGCATGAAGAATCCGACAGGTGGAGATATTTCTGTCATGATGAATTCCATTATAGCAGCCCAGAATCCGCATACATTCATCTATAGGAGCTGGGAGGTTCATACGACCGGAAATCAGTACGCACATGCGATAATGCGTGGATATGTGGATAAGTATGGAAGGAATCATGCGAACTATCATTATGAGGATCTGAAGGATGTCTGCGAACTGTATGAGAAGCATCCGGAGCTCAAGAACCCTGCGATCATTGTGGACTGCAATCACTCGAACTCAGGGAAGAAATATCTCGAGCAGATCCGTATCGCAAAGGATGTCATGCACAGCTGCCATGTATCGAAGCAGATAAAGAATATCGTGAAGGGTCTTATGATCGAGTCTTACATCGAGGATGGCGCCCAGAAGATCGGCGACGGTGTCTATGGCAAGTCCATCACCGATCCATGCCTCGGCTGGAAGAAGACCGAGAAGCTCGTACTCGAGCTCGCCGATCTGATCTGAGATGAAAAAGGGACCCGTCCCCTTTTTCATCTTTTTATAGTGCTTCGCGGAGCTCGCTGCTCTTTCCGACCGCCTTAGAGAGGTCGAGAAGGGTGTCGAGCTCTTTTTCTGTGAAGAGTCCTGTCTTCCCGGCTTCTTCACGGACGGAGGTTCCTTCGTGCAGGGCAGTCTTGGCGATAGTTGCGGCCTTCTGATATCCGACCTTCGGGCTGAGTGCGGTTGCGATTCCGGTAGAACCCTCTGCGAGCTCGAGGCAGTGATCCTCGTTCGCGGTGAGGTCGAGAATGCAGTTGTTTACAAGAGTCTTTATCGCACCTGTCACAGAGGTAATGGATTCAAATAATTGATGGAAGGTGACGGGCTCGAAAGCGTTGAGTTCCATCTGTCCTGACTCGGCAGCCATCATGATAGTCGTGTCATGTCCAGCCACGAGGAAGGTGACCTGAGTCACGACCTCAGGGATTACAGGGTTTACCTTGCCCGGCATGATGGATGAGCCGTTCTGCTTTGCAGGAAGGTTTATCTCATGGAACCCGCAGCGTGGGCCGCTTGACAGGAGCCTCAGGTCGTTGCACATCTTGGAGATGGACATCATTCCGGCCTTGATTGCTCCTGATACAGCGACGAATCCGTCGAGATCTTCGGTAGCATCGAAGAGGTCATCAGCCTGGACGAGTGGGAGTCCGGAGACTTCTGACAGGACAGGTACAATGTTTTCCACGTAGTATGGGGAAGCGTTGATGCAGCTTCCGATGGCGGTTCCGCCCATGTTTACTGATTTCATTTCGTCGAGTGATTTCTCAATTCTTTTTGCAGAACGCTTTACCATAGTTGCATATGCGTGAAAAGTATGGCCAAGCGTCATAGGAACCGCATCCTGGAGCTGTGTGCGGCCCATTTTTATCACATCTCTGAATTCATATGCTTTTTCTTCAAGCGCTCTGTAGAGACGACCGAACTCGCTGAGCATAGGCTTTGAAAGAGTGAGGACCGTCATCCTGCCTGCTGTCGGGATTGTGTCGTTCGTGGACTGACCCATGTTGACATCGTCGTTCGGATGAACTGTGTACTTGGATTTACTGCCGCCAAGAATTTCGGAAGCACGGTGAGCGATGACTTCGTTCATGTTCATGTTGGCCGATGTTCCGGCACCGCCCTGAATCGGGTCGACAATGAAAGCATCCTTCATATAACCCGCGATTATTTCATCGCAGGTTCTCTCGATCGCAGTGGCCTTTCCAGAAGAAAGGTCACCTGTATGTGAGTTCGTAATGGCTGCGGCCTTTTTTATCATTGCGAGGTTGCGAAGGAACTCATCGCTCATGTGCTGGCCGGTGATCCTGAAGTTGCGGTTAGCACGAAGTGACTGAACTCCGTAGTATGCGTCTGCCGGGATTATCATGCTGCCAATCGAATCTGCTTCAAGTCTAGTGTTTACCATAGTGGACCTTCTTCCTGTATTCCGATGCTATTTTCTATAAAAAAAACAGCGCACCAGCGATACGTCCGTATCACCGATGCGCCTTTGCATCAACAACTTTGTTTCTCTGGTTGAAAGTGTACCACGATTTACCATGAATTAAAAGATATAAAATAAAATACGAAGTATTGACAAAAATAAACAATTATTGCAGAATAAAATAAATATATAAACAGCGAAACTTTATTTTATTTGGAGAAGGCTATGGCAGAGACATATACACCGGATGAAACCGACAGGAAGATCATTTCTCTTCTTATGAAAAATGCGAGGATGTCAGTCAAAGAGATCGCAAAGGAACTGTACCTCACATCACCTACGGTGTCTACACGTATCAAAAAGCTTCGTGAGAATGGAATCATTACGGGATATCATACATCAGTTGACCTGTCGTATTTCGGCTACAATATCAAGGCCTTCGTGAATCTCGAGGTCGACCCGAAGGATAAGCAGGATTTTTATGATTTCATTGCAGGGATCCCGAATGTGATTGAGTGCAACTGCGTGACCGGCGACTATTCGATGATTATAGAGGTTGCATTTAAGCGGACTGAGGAGCTCGATCATCTGATAAATGTGCTCCAGAAGTACGGCCATACGAAGACACTCATAGTATTTTCGACGTCGGTCGAGCATCGTGACGTGCCGGTCTGATCACGGCGGCCATGAGAGGATGGCGGCATCGGCATTCTGAAAAAAGCATCTTGCCGACCCCTGCAAATCATGTTACAATATAGTCAAAGCAGGCACATAGATCATGGAGGTGACCTTATGAGTGCAATTGCAGGAATCAGTAATTCATACAGCAATTATTTCCTGTATGGGAAGATTGCAAGTGGAAGAAGAATACAGAGTGCATCGGATGATGCAGCAGGACTTGCGATATCTGAGAAGCTGACAGCGCAGGAGAATGGCCTGAATAAGGGCACGGACAATGCGAAGTCAGGACAGGATCTGCTGAATGTATCAGATGGTGCGCTGAGCCAGATTACAGACCAGCTCCAGAGGCTCAGAGAGCTCGGGCTGCAGGCTTCGAATGGTCTCCTGACAGATTCTGATAAGCAGAATATCCAGTACGAGGTCGATGGACTGAAGCAGGGTATTTCTGATATTGCGGATCAGACGACCTTCAATACGAAGCATATCCTGAATGGCGAGGATACATTGAATCTCGCTACGGACAGCAATGGAAATGGCACGAGCATCAATACATCGAATTCCACGCTCAAGGCACTGGGTATAGCAGACTTCGATGTGACCGGAGATTTTTCTCTGGATACGATCGACAAGGCACTGGAGAAGGTAACATCAGCCCGCGCGAGGGGCGGCGCCCAGTACAATGCTCTCGGGAATACGATCAGCTACAATGATTATGCGGCACAGAATACAGCATCATCAAACAGCCGTATTGAGGATCTCGATATGCCGAAGGCACTGACGGACCTTCAGAAGCAGAATCTCCTGAATACGTATAAGGTATTCATGCAGAGGAGAGCCAGTGCGGACGCAATGAACAGGAATGCACTGCTCTTCAGATAATCCCGGAACCCGTTTTGTATGGCAGCGTATCACCAGGTACGTTGCCATATTTTTTTCAAAAATAAGGAGAAACCTGTGAGAATCAAAAGAATACTGGCCGGAATGCTTGCGGCAGTCACCATTATTGCTGGAAGCATCCCGGCATCGGGTGTTCAGGCAGAGGCAGCAACGAACTGGTCTGTTTACTCGGACGACTACTTTTACAATAAGATGAATGCCAGCGAGAAAAAGCTGTACAGTGGGATGACATCTGCTGCGAACAAGGCAATGGAAAGCAGTGACAATATCACAGAGATAAAAGCACCGTATTCCGGGCTCACCATTGAGCAGCTGACCAATGTCCTGCGGATATGGACGGAGACTGAAGCACAGTATTTTTTCATAAGCAATAGTGTACACTATTCATATAGCACGGGCTCCGGCAGCGTGCAAAGCGGTACTGCCTCGATCAGTGTGCTGCGCGAATATCAGTCAGGCTCTGCCCGTCAGGCAGCAAAGGAGACATTCCGGAATACCATCCAGTCACTGCTCGCACAGACGACATCAGCCTCCACACTTGTCGAAAAGGAAAAAATAATCCATGATGCCCTTGCGAAGAGGCTCACCTGGGATGGAAGTGATTCCCTGTCGAAGCAGTCCTCGGCAAGCTCACTGATCGATGACACTACCGTGTGTGCCGGATATTCAGCAGCGTTCTCTGTTCTGATGAATGCTCTTGGAGCGCCGACCATTTCCATCACAAGCAGCTCGCATGAATGGAATGAGATATATCTCGGCGGGAAATGGTACAACGTAGATGTCACCTATGATGACCCGCTGTGGAACGGCGGCTCTAATACATATCCTGATGGAAGGAATATCCGGTACACCTGCTTCAATGTGAGTGATTCGACCCTTCTGGCGGATGATTACAATGCACATATACCAGACAGCTACTGGGACAGCTATGGGCGCCCTGTATGCAGCACAGATGGCGGGACATCCATCGGTGATTCCGGCAGCGGAAGGGATATTTCGGAAATAGGGAAAACAGACGATACCGCCTTGAATACAGATACAGGGAAAAGCAGTGACACTGTGAAAAAGGATACGTCCTCGTACAAGGTCACGGTAAGCCCGAAATCTGTGACGTTGAAGAAAGGCGCCCGTAAGGGAATATCCTATTCGACGCATTCTCCTTCGGCTCTGACAAAGGTGACATGGTCCTCATGCAATAAGAAGGTTGCTACTGTTTCAGGTTTGGTCATCCGTGCAAAGAAAAAGGGCAGGACAACCATCAAGGGTACATTCAGGTTCGCCGATGGTACCAGGAAGACAGTGAAGATAAGCGTCAGGGTGAAATGACAGGGATTCTGACAGATGAAACCAATATTTAAATATTTTGAAACAACTGATTCTACAAATCTTGAAGCAAAAAGAGAAGCACATGAAGGGGCTGCGGGCTTCACGGTGATATCTGCCGGTGAACAGACAGCAGGTCGCGGAAGGAGCGGCCACGGATGGATCTCTCCGGAGGGGGTGTCCGTGGCAACGACTATGCTCATTTATCCTGAGGGCATTTCGATGGAGCATCTGCCCAGGCTTACTATAATAGCAGGAGTCTCTGTGGCGGAGGCAGTTGAAGAGCTGTATCATCTGAAAACCCAGATCAAGTGGCCGAACGATGTGCTCATAAATAGTAAAAAAATCTGCGGGATTCTCACTGAGATGGAGGCAGAGAATGGTATTGCAGAGAATGTGGTGGTCGGAATAGGCGTGAACGTACATCATAGGAAGGAAGACTTCGCCCCGGAGATCCGTGATATGGCAACCTCCATTGACCTGGAGCTGGACGGGCAGAGAGCCTCGCGCAGGGCTGTGACAGAGGCCATCTGGCGACATTTCCTGCATCATTATGAGATATTTCAGAAAAATGGTGGGAGCCTCGAGGGGATTCTTCCTTCATACAACGCCCGCCTGGCAAATAAGGACAGGCGTGTAAGGGTGGTTCATCAGGCTCATGACTTTGAAGGCATAGCACTGGAGATGGATAAGGACGGCAAGCTTCTCATAAGAAAGGACGACGGAAGCATAGTGGCTGTGGATTCCGGAGAGGTGCATGTGAGGGGGCTGTATGGATATGTGTGAGAAGAGAGACATCAGTGGGTTTGCGCTGAAAATGATCGCCATTATCACAATGGCTATTGACCATATCGGGGCCATCATTGTAGAAAATATGGCTGCGCAGAAGCAGGCTCAGGCATTATGGACGCTGGACTCATGGCTCCGCGGAATCGGCCGGCTGGCATTTCCACTGTTCTGCTTCTTCATAGTAGAGGGATTTCACTATTCGCATGACAGACGGAAGTACGCATTACGGCTTCTGATATTTGCGGCAATTTCGGAGGTGCCGTTTGACCTCGCCTTCTATGGAGGCTTCTTTTACAAGAATTACAACAACGTCATGTGGACGCTGCTTCTCGGACTGCTGTCGATCTGGGCGCTGAATACCTTTTTCAGAAAAATAAGAGAAAAATTCTCAGGCGCCCCGGCAATGGGACTGGAGATTCTTTCGATAGCAGCTGTGACACTCGTAGCTGATCTGATCGAGGAATTCATCCTGAACAGCGATTACGGAATCGGCGGAGTAGTGGCGATCATGATCATGTATCTGCTCGGAACCCACAGGCTCGTGGGCTTTGCGCTGGCGGTGCTATGGCTCGGTCTCATGTGCGGCAGCATAGAATGGTATGCGATAGTCGACCTCATACTTCTGTACTTCTATCACGGCAGACAGGGACGGAAGATGAAGTACTTTTTCTATATTTTTTACCCGGCTCACCTGCTTGTCATACGGTTTATAGCACATTTTATAGTACCAGGAATGTAGTATTTATGCGGTCCCGAAAGGGGTCGCATAATTTTTCTGAAAAAATTAGCACTCATCACTTGACAGTGCTAACAGAACGTGCTATAACTATAACTGTCAGGAGGACAAAGGATAAAGGAGGTTTTTACTATGGCTTTTTTACCTGGATTTTTTGGTGAGGATTTAATGGATGACTTTATGAACAGTGTCGATCAGTTCTGGAACACACCGTTGAACGTGAGCGCAAGCAATCATGCTTATGGACTCATGAGGACAGATATCAGGGAGAACGGTGACAACTATGAACTGTCAGTTGAGCTGCCGGGCTATGACAAGAGCGATATCGGAGTTGAGCTGAAGGATGGATATCTGAATCTCACAGCAAAGCACTCAGAGAATAAGGAAGATAAGGACAAGGATGGCAAGGTTCTTCGTCAGGAGAGGTATTACGGAAATGTAGCTCGTAGCTTCTTCGTAGGCAAGGACCTGAAGCAGGAAGATGTCCATGCAAGATATGACAATGGTATTCTTGAGATCACCTTCCCTAAGGAGGATGCAAGAGAGAAGATTCCAGAGAATCATACAATAGCAATAGAAGGCTAAAAGTTCCGAGTTCTGAGTTATAAGTTCGGAGCAGAAAGGGAGGATATGGGAAATTATAAACAGTTAATTGTCTGGCAGAAGTCAATCAGTATGGTAGAAATGATTTATATACTGGTTAAGTGTTTACCCAGAGAAGAATTATTCGGATTATCTGACCAGATGAGAAGGGCAGCTGTGTCAATACCTTCAAATATTGCAGAAGGACATGGAAGGAATTCAAGAAAAGAATTTATAAGGTTCTTATACATAGCACAAGGCTCAAGAGCTGAATTGGAAACCCAGCTTCATATCTGTATGAGGCTGGGCTATTTATCAGCAGAACAAATAAACCCTGTGCTTCATGTCTGTTCTGAAATTGAAAAAATGTTGTATTCTTTAATACAAAGTATGGCATAGAACTTAGAACTAAGAACTAAGTACTCTAAACTAATAAACGAAAGGAGGCCATGAATATGAATATAAGCAAATTTACTCAGAAGAGCATAGAAGCTGTTCAGGATGCTGAGAAGCTGGCTACTGACTATGGCAACCAGCAGATCACAGAAGAGCATTTCCTGCTGGCACTCATGCAGCAGGAGGAAGGCCTGATCCCGAAGCTCTTCCAGAAGATGGATATAGATGTAAATTATTTTACCAATGATGCCACAATGATGGTCCAGAACCTGCCAAAGGTGTCGGGCGGCGGCCAGCAGTATGTGGACAGATACTTGAATGACGCCTTGCTTCATGGTGAGGATGAAGCGAAGAAGATGGGCGACGACTATGTGTCAGTCGAGCACCTGTTCCTGTCACTCATCCAGTATCCGGATGACACGATCAAAGAGAAATTCAGGGAATTCGGTATCACGAGAGACAGATTCCTTCAGGCACTCTCTACAGTGAGAGGCAATCAGAAGGTGACCAGTGATAATCCGGAGGATACCTATGATTCCCTTGAGAAATACGGCGAGGATCTGGTCGCTAAGGCCAGGGATCAGAAGCTCGATCCTATCATCGGCCGTGATGAAGAGATCCGTAATGTGATCCGTATCCTCTCTCGTAAGACGAAGAACAACCCGGTGCTCATAGGTGAGCCTGGTGTAGGTAAGACAGCAGTTGTAGAGGGTCTCGCCCAGCGTATCGTAAAGGGTGATGTACCTGACAATCTCAAGGACAAGAAGATCTTTTCACTCGATATGGGCTCTCTGATCGCAGGTGCGAAGTACAGAGGTGAATTCGAGGAAAGACTCAAGGCTGTCCTGAATGAAGTCAGGAAGTCAGAAGGAAATATCATCCTCTTCATCGATGAGCTGCATCTGATAGTAGGCGCTGGAAAGAGCGAGGGCGCAATGGATGCCGGTAACCTCCTGAAGCCTATGCTTGCAAGAGGTGAGCTGCACTGCATCGGTGCTACGACCCTGAATGAGTACAGAGAGTACATCGAAAAGGATGCCGCTCTTGAGCGTCGTTTCCAGCGTGTGATCGTAGATGAGCCAACAGTAGATGAGACAATCACCATCCTCCGTGGCCTTCGTGAGAATTACCAGACCTATCATGGTGTCCGTATCACAGATAATGCGCTTATAGCAGCGGCAGAGCTGTCTGACAGATATATCACAGACCGTTTCCTTCCTGATAAGGCAATCGACCTGATTGATGAGGCCTGCGCCCAGATCAAGACAGAGAAGGAATCGAAGCCTGAGGAAATCGATGAACTCGAGCATAAGAACATCCAGCTGCGACTCGATGAGATGTCCCTTGAAAAAGAGACAGATGAGATGAGTAAGCAGCGTCTCGAGGATGTCAAGAAGGAACTCGCCGAGAACGAGGATAAGCTTAAGAATCTGAATGCTGAATGGGAAAATGAAAAGAATGCAGTCGACCGTCCGGCAAAGCTTCGTGAGCAGATCGCCGATATCCATAAGCAGATCGAGCGTGCCGAGCGTGAGGGCGACTACAACAAGATGGCAGAGCTGCAGAACGGCAAGCTGCCTGAGCTCACCAAGGAGCTGAATCAGGAGGAGGCAAAGGTCAGGGATGATGACCTGAAGCTCGTCCATGAGGCGGTTGATGAGGATGAAATCGCAGCAATAGTAAGCCGCTGGACCGGAATCCCGGTGACGAAGCTTAATGAGTCACAGAGGACGAAGATCCTTCATCTCGGTGACGAACTCCACAAGAGAGTAGTCGGACAGGATGAGGCGGTTGAAAAGGTAACGGATGCAATCCTCAGGTCACGTGCCGGAATCAAGGATCCGAACAGACCTATAGGTTCGTTTATGTTTCTCGGACCTACCGGTGTAGGTAAGACAGAGCTTGCAAAGACTCTGGCAGAGGCACTTTTTGATAATGAGAATAATATCGTCCGTATCGATATGTCCGAGTACATGGAGAAGTATTCAGTCTCCCGTCTGATCGGAGCGCCTCCAGGATATGTGGGCTATGATGAAGGCGGACAGCTGACAGAGGCTGTTCGTAGAAAACCGTACTCGGTAGTCCTTTTCGATGAGGTCGAGAAGGCTCATCCTGATGTGTTCAATATCCTGCTGCAGGTGCTTGATGATGGCCGTATCACGGATTCACAGGGCAGGACCGTGGATTTCAAGAATACTATCATCATCCTGACCTCGAACCTCGGCTCACAGGAGCTTCTGAATGGCATCCAGCCGGATGGCTCCATTTCAGACAGTGCGCGTGAGGCAGTGGAGGCAGAGCTCAGAAAGTCATTCAGGCCAGAGTTTTTGAACAGACTCGATGAGATCATCATGTTCCATCCGCTGACGAAGGATAATATCGGTCATATCGTAGGACTTCTGATGAGAAGACTGAATGACCGTCTTGCAGAGCGTGAGCTCAAGGTAGAGCTGACACCGGAGGCAAAGCAGTACATCATAGATCACGGATTCGATCCTGTATATGGTGCACGTCCGCTCCGCAGATTCCTGCAGAAGCATGTCGAGACTCTTGCCGCACGTATCATACTTGAGGGCAAGGCCAATAAGGGTGATACGATCATGATCGACAAAAAGGCACCGACGAAGCCGGAGGAGCCGAAGTCAGCAAACGGTGATGACCTCTTCACCGAAGACGGCAACGTCACGAATCGTCTCGATTCGCTGACTGGCGGCGCGGCTACAGATGAGCTTTACGCATATATCAAAAGATGACACGCGTCATTTTTTATAAAAGCCATAGGACCTGACAGGCACAGAAGCCTGCCGGGTCTTTTTTTCTCTGAAGGCTAAAGTATAATAAATCTCATCCGATATAGATAACAGAGAAAGAATCGGTGCATGGATGCACCATTATGTCATAGCACACGGAGGTATTCATATGGCAATCGGAAATATCGGAGGCTACGGGAATATAAATACATATTCCTACAAGCCACAGAACAGCACTAAGAAGACAGACGACACAGAGAAGGCATCGAAGACTTCCCAGACTCCTGTCCGCACTAAGAGCGCATGGGCAGATGAGCAGGAAAAGAAGGTGACATCGAAGAAGGATACTGCACAGGGAGCAGACGATCAGGAGCTCTACACGAAGGGGAAGACGATCGGCAAGCCGACTCTATCGAAGAAGGCAGCAGAATATTATGAGAAGCTGCAGAAGAAGTTCGGTAATATGCAGTTCATCCTCGTATCAGAGGATCAGAAGCAGTCGGCCGAGGCTAATGCCGCAGCCTATGCATCGAAGACGAAGACCACAGTTCTCATCAATGAGGACAAGATCGAGGAGATGGCAAATGATGAGAATGTAGCGAAGAAATATGAGGGCATCATCGAGAATTCAGAGAAGCAGCTTCCTGATCTGAAGAAGCAGCTGGAGCAGACGGTTGGAGCTGACGCTCTCAAGGGCATAGGAATGCAGGTCAATGACAATGGCGCGGTAAGCTTTTTCGCAACAGTCCGTGACCAGGCGGCAGCCGGCAATGAGGCCCTGAAGAAGAGGCAGGCAGCGAAGAAGGCCGCAAAGAAGGCCGCAGACAAGCAGGCAGCAAAGAAGGCCCGGCAGAAGAAGTCGGAGGAGGCTGCGAAGGAGAAGGCGGCTGAGAAGTCCTCCGATACTGATACGACGAAGAAGACCGATACTGATGACGATGATTACGAATATATAGAGAAGGATCCCGACAGCGATGAGACCGGAGAGGTGACGCCGTGGGATATGTACGGTACGAAGACCATCTATGCGAATTCGATCGATGATCTGATCAAGGCAGTGAAGAGCTTTGCAACAGGGTCAAGCGCCTATGCAGCAGGCAATTCGATAAATTACGAAGGATAATGTACAAGCTTGCAATATACGGAAAAGGCGGCATCGGGAAGTCTACAATGACTAGTAATCTCGCGGCTGCCTTTTCTTTTTCAGGAAAAAAGGTAATACAGATCGGATGCGACCCGAAGGCAGACTCCACTATGAATCTGCTCGGAGGACGGACGCTTACACCGGTCATGGATCTGCTGCGCGATGACAGGGATCCTGAGACGATAGAGGACATATCAGCCATCGGCTATGGAGGTGTGGTCTGCATAGAGACAGGCGGGCCGACACCGGGGCTCGGATGCGCAGGCAGGGGGATCATCACGACCTTCAATATACTTAAGGAACTGGAACTGGTTGAAAGGGTCAGGCCTGATGTCATTCTTTTCGATGTGCTCGGAGATGTGGTGTGCGGAGGATTCGCAGCGCCTATCAGAGAGGGCTATGCAGATGAGGTCATGATAGTCACCTCAGGAGAAAAAATGGCTCTGTACGCCGCAGACAATATCAATAAGGCCGTGAAGAATTTCGAGGACAGAAGCTATGCGAAGGTCAGGGGGATTCTGCTGAATAAGAGAAATGTGCCGGATGAGGATGCGAAGGTAAGAGAATTTGCATCAGAGCGTAATCTTGATATAATAAGTGTGATACCACGATCAGATGATATCAATGTAGCAGAGGAGCAGGGGAAGACGGTGATAGAGATGGATCCGTCGTCATCAATAAGCAGGAGGTTTATTGAGCTTGCGAGGACTCTTGCAGAATGAGAAGGTTATGAAATGGCGGCAGTTTACTATACAGCGGGGGAGCTTGCAGACAGAATAGCAGAGAATAAGGATGACTGGATTCCGGCGGATTTCAGGTTGGGGAGTGGACTGGTGTATTCGTCTCCGGCGACTCTTGCCTACAATTCACCCGGAGCAGAGGGCTATGGAGTAAAGCGTGCAGCGCTTGCAGTACCGGAGTCAGTCGAGCTCATTATATCGCCAGGATGCTGCGGCCGGAACACGTCAGATATTTCCACGATGAAGGGATATGAAAACAGATTCTACTATCTCGAGCTGAATGAAGCGGATATAGTCACCGGACGGCATCTGAAGAGGATTCCGGAGGCAGTGAAGAGAATACTCTCGGATCGCGCCTCTGAAGGGCTTCCTGAGCCAAGGGTCGTGATGCTCGTCACCACCTGTGTAGATGCTCTTATCGGCTCGGATATGGATCATGTGTGCCGTGTCTGCGAGGCAGAGTGCGGGGTGAAGGCGCGCCCTGCATATATGTATGCCCTGACCCGTGACGGAGTGAAGCCGCCGATGGTGCAGGTCAGGGAGAGTATTTTTTCCCTCCTCGAGAAAAAAGAGAAAAAAAGCCATGCGGTAAATATTCTTGGATACCTCGGCGGACTTGTGACGGATTCGGCTATCGAGCTGAAGCTGATACTCTCAAGGCTTGGTATCGTCAGGGCCGATCAGATCTCTGAATGTAAATCCTTTGAGGACTTCATGAAAATGTCAGAGGCAGATTTTAACCTGGTGCTCGATCCTGAGGCAAGGGGAGCTGCCGATTATATGGAGAAGAACCTGGACACCGGATATATCGAGATGCAGAGATTCTATGGGATAGACCGGATATATTCTCAGTACAAGGCCTTCACCTCGACCTTTCATGCAGATAATGACAGAAATGACAGACAGCGTGAGCTGTGTCAGGAATGCCTTGACATCTGGATGAATCACATAGATGAATTCTCTGACAGACCGGTCTTCTCTATTGGTGAATGCTGCAATGCTCATGCACCGGAGCTTGCGCTTGCAATGATGGAGTACGGGTTCGGAGTCAGTGAGGTGTTTAGTACGCTGTCAGAGAGTGATGCATACTATGTGGCAGAGATCGCAGATAGGAATCCCTCTGTGAAATTCTATTTCAACCAGCATCCGTCGATGGTGGATTATGAACCTGATGAGAGAACCGGCTTCTGCATCGGTAAGGACGCCTCATGGTATTACAGGAATGAAGAGGTGCCGCATCTGGACTGGAACAGCGATGTGCAGCCGTTCGGATATCATGCGGTGACCAATCTGATGCAGGATATTTCCTGGGAGCTTGGGAATTTTACCTTCGGCGTCGATTGGGAGGATGAGAAGCTCAGACATATAGCTGATCAGCATATCGCTGAGCTGGACTGGGATGAGCCTGAGGAGAGGAGGAGCCGTGTGTCCTCTGATGAGCAGACGAACAGGCTGCTCGGGATCATGGGGTTCGGCGGGGGATTCACCCCGACCGTGGATACGAGGCCGTTCGTACCTCTTACGAAGAAAACGATTCACGGATACCGCTGTGTTCTGACGCCCTTTGCGCCGGATCAGTCGGGAGCGGTTGCAGCACTTCGCAGCATTCCGGACATAATGATCGTGGTTCTTGATGCAGGAGGCTGCACGGGAAATATCTGCGGCTTCGATCTGAATGACTGGACGACGAACCCGTCAATGATCTTCTCCGCAGGGCTCCGTGACATGGATGCGGTCATGGGGCGGGATAAGGAGCTCATAGCGAAAATAAAGTCAGCCGTTACACATCTTCATCCGTCATGCATAGCCCTGGTAGGTACGCCGGTCCCTTCTGTCATCGGTACAGACCTGCAGGGCCTGGCAAAGCAGGTGAAGAGAGAGACCGGACTTGACACGATTGCAGTCAACACTACAGGTATTAAGCTGTATGATGATGGAATCATTCAGGCATACAGGCAGATGGCGGAGATTGCACCGGACGCATATCATGGTATCTACGGGCTCACAGGACTTGACTACAGCGCTGATGAGCAGGCTGAGATAAGGGAAAAAATCGCCGCCATGTATGGCGATCTCTCTTCTATGGGCAGCAGTATTGCTCTCTCATTAAGCGGCCTCGAGGCAGCAGGCGACAATATCGCACCGCCAGAGCTGATAGTATCTGATGAGATTAAGCTCGAGGTCGAAAGGGAATCAGCTCACAGGGGCCCGATACTTATCGTCGGTGAGCAGGTGTATTCCAATGCCGTCCGCTCCATAATAAAGCGGATTCACCCGAGAAAGAAAATTGTGGTAACGGGCTTCTTCAAAATGTACGAGGACCTGATGCAGGATGACGACATGAGTCTGAATTATGAGGACAGCTTCGTCAGAACGGTCTCTTCAGTAAAACCGTCACTCATCATTGGAGACCCGGCACTCAAGGCCCTGATTCCAGACTACACCGGCCGCTGGGTCGAGCGCAGACACTTCGCCCTGTCCGGCAGATGAAAAAGGGGACGGGTCCCTTTTTCATCTTTTGAAAGGAAACTGACTTGAAATATTACCTTGTGAAAATATATGGAATCGTGCAGGGGGTCGGATTCCGTCCGTACATCAGCAGGCTCTTCAACGGCCTGTGTTCAGGAAGCGTGAAGAACTGCGGCTCCTATGTGGAGATCCATCTTGCCGCAGAAAATGACAGGGCCATGCCCTGCCTCACTCATATGAGGGAGATAGCGCCGCCGCGTGCTGACATAGTGGATATTGACATTAAGGAAATATCGGAGGACGAATATGAAAATCTGGTCAGGGATGACAGGCCGGTTCCTGGAGAAGAGGGAAAGGATTTCTTCATAGCGGAGAGTCCCGTGGAGAAGCCGGCAGATACACCGGTATTCATACCGCCGGATCTCGCAATCTGCGATGACTGTGCGAGAGAGCTCCATGATCCGTCAGACCGGAGATACCTGCATCCATTCATCAACTGCACCCAGTGCGGCCCGAGGCTGACGATCATAGATTCGCTGCCTTATGACAGGCCGCGGACATCTATGAGGTATTTTGAGATGTGCCGGTCATGCGCTTCTGAGTATATAGATCCCTCTGACAGACGCTATGATGCCCAGCCGGTGTGCTGCAATGACTGCGGACCGTCGGTATATTTTCTTGAGAAAAAGGATGACCATTTCGAAAAAATCTGCGCAGACGGCGATGCGATCACGAGGACCCGCAAGGCGCTCATAGCTGGAAAAATAGTTGCAGTCAAGGGTATAGGCGGATTTCATCTGTACTGTGATGCATTTAATGAACAGGCAGTTGCGGAGCTGAGACGGCGTAAGGGCAGGCCGGCAAAGCCCTTTGCGGCGATGGCAGCATCGTATGAGGAGGCAGGGAAGATTTGTGATGTCACCGGTGAATTTTCTAGAAATGCTTCTGACAGGGAAAAATATACCGAAACTGTCAGGAGCCTTCTCACCGGCCCGAAGAAACCGATAGTTCTCATGCCGAAGAGGGAATCGGCCATCGCTGAAAATGTTGCTCCCGGTAATCCGACTCTTGGCGTGATGCTGCCATACGCACCATTGCAGCTGCTTCTTTTTTCATATCCCGACGGACTCGATGATCAGATGCCGCAGGTGCTTGTGGCGACAAGCGCGAACCGAAGTGGTGGTGTGATCTGCAGGACTGAGGAGGATGTAGAGGAGACTCTGGGAAATGTCTGCGACGGTATTCTCTCACATGACAGGGAGATACTCACCAGAGCTGATGATTCGGTAGTGGATATATTTGAAAATGAGCCGTATATGATCAGGCGGTCGAGGGGATATGCCCCGCTGCCGGTGACAGCTGATCATGCCGGTGATGTCCTGGCCTTCGGCGGCGAGCTGAAGAATACCTTCTGCATTGGCAAAGGGAATCTGATGTACCCGTCCTCATATATCGGGGATCTGTCAGATCTGAAGAGTGACAAGGCTCTTGAAGAGACGGTCGACAGATTCCTCAGAATGCTTGATGCAAAGCCATCAGTCATTGTATGTGATAAGCATCCGCGGTACAGAAGCCGCGCACTTGCAGAGAAATATGTGAATGAGCATGGGGGCACGGTACTTGTCGGGGTGCAGCATCACTATGCGCATGTACTGTCGGTGATGGCAGAGAATCACTACTATGACCAGGTGATTGGAGTCGCCTATGACGGGACCGGGTATGGAGATGACGGGACTATCTGGGGCGGGGAGATTTTTCTCTGTGATATTCATGGATACGAGAGAAAGGCTTCGATAGCGCCATTCACCTTCTCGGGCGGAGATATCGCAAGCCGCGAGGGCTTCAGGGTCGCCCTGTCAATGCTTTTCGATAAATACTCATCGGATTCAGAGGTTTGTGATATAATAAATAGCATAAGCTTATGCGATGAAAAATATGTCAGGCCGCTCCGTGCCATGCACGACATGGGCATCAATTCCGTGCAGTCTACAAGCTGCGGAAGGCTCTTCGATGCAGTAAGCGCGGTGCTTGGAATCTGCCGCAGTCAGAGCTTCGAGGGCGGAGCCTCGATGGGACTTGAATTCGCAGCAGAGAGATATTTAAAGAAATGTGAACTATCCAGAAGCTTTCATATCCGTGAAAATAGCTCAGGCAGCAGAAGTATTCTGCCGACGGATGAGCTTTTTTACAGGATAGTGGAAGAGCGGCTGAATGGCAGAGCTGCAGAGGAGCTTGCTTATTTCTTCCATGAGGCACTCGCTTCGATGACGGCAGATGCAGCGGTGAGGCTTCGTGATAGCTCGGGCTGTGATACTGTCGCCCTGTCGGGCGGTTGCTATCAGAACAGGCTTCTGCTGCGGCTCACAGAGGACAGAGTGGAAAGGTATGGATTCACGGTGCTGCGTGCCCATGAGATACCTCCGAATGATGGTGGGATTTCGCTCGGGCAGTGTATGTATGGTATGGTAAGCGCCCTGAATTAATCATGAGGTGTATGTATGTGTGTAGGATTATCTGCGAAGGTAGTGAAGGTAAACAAGGATACAATGATCGTTGATGCAGGCGGTGCGAGAAGGAAGGTAAGCGCTGCCCTGCTTAATGACCTGCGTCCGGGCGACTATGTGATGGTGCATGCCGGCTCTGCGATCTCTAAGATTACGGATGATGATGCGGATGAGAGTGCTTCTCTCTGGGAGTCATATAAATGAGCGCAGCAGAAGAGGCAGGCGATTTTCTCAGGAGCTATGACGGGAAGCAGGTCCGCATCATGGAGGTCTGCGGGACTCATACCCACGAGATCTTCAGGAACGGCATCAGGAATATTCTCTCCCCTCAGATCGATCTCATATCCGGGCCGGGCTGCCCTGTATGCGTGACGCCTGCCGACTATATAGATGAGGCAGTGATGCTCGCCCTCGATAAGGGCTGTACGATCACGACCTTCGGAGATCTGGTCAGAGTTCCGGGCTCTGAGAAGTCACTTGCAGATGCACGCTCTGAGGGAGCGAGGGTAAGGGTAGTTTATGCGCCCTCTGATGCAGTCGATTATGCGGCAGAGCATCCTGACGAGGAGGTCGTATTTTTATCCGTGGGATTCGAGACCACAGTCCCGTCGGAGTGCCTTGCGGTGCAGGATGCAGTGGAGCGCGGGATCAGCAATTTTTCTCTGCTCACAGCGAACAAGACAATGCCGCAGGCATATATCGCGATGAAGGATGCGACAGATGCGTTTCTCTATCCGGGGCATGTGCACGCGATTATCGGGACCTCTGTGTGTGAGGAGTACAGAGACATGTATGGCATCAGCGGAGTCTGCACAGGCTTCACTCCAAGCGAGCTGCTTATTGCTCTTGCGCTTACCGTGAAGGGTGTGGCCAGGGGCGAGCCTTTTTTCATAAATGCATATCCACGCGTGGTGAGGCCTGAGGGATCTCCGAAGGCTGTCGCTCTGATAGAGAAGTACATGGAGCCGGTGGATGCGCTGTGGCGCGGCATCGGTGAGATTGAAGGCTCAGGGCTGGCTCTCCGCGAGGAATACGCGGGCTTTGATGCAAGAAAGAAATTCGCACTGCCGCATATCGAGGGCCGGGACAATCCCGCCTGCCGCTGCGGTGAAGTGCTTCAGGGAAAATGCACATCAGAGGACTGTCCGCTTTTCGGAAAGGCCTGCACTCCTGAGCATCCGGTAGGTGCGTGCATGGTATCGTCAGAGGGTGCGTGCTCGGCATACTACCTGTATGGAAGACACTGATCAGACTAATTGTACACCTGTCAGATAAGATGACAGGTGTAATTATTTGGGAGATTTTCAGATGCTTGAATTCAATATGCCGGTTCATGAGAACTGGAATATCGTCCATATTGCCATGCAGGTTCCCGAGTCGCATCAGATATACGTGTGCCCGGAGAACTGCGCGCGGGGCGTCGTTATGACAGCGTATGAGATGGGGGCAGAGGATCGCTTTTCCTGTGTGACGGTAAATGAGCGTGATCTCATCATTGACAATCTGGAAACGATAACCATCGATGGTTGCTGTGACGTCATGGATGAGCTGCGGGCATCAGGCCATGCGCCGCAGGTTATTTTTCTCTTTACGGTATGCTCACACAGGATGCTTACCTGCGATTTCGACTTCGTATTCAGGACGCTCAGGGAGAGGTATCCCGATATTATTTTCGCACATGGATATATGGACTGCATCGCGCAGAAGGAAGGCCCGATGCCTGATGAGAAGCTGCGCCGGGAGATGTATGGGTTCGTGCCGGAGAGTCATACCGATGAGAAAATAATAAATATCATCGGCAGTGAGGTGACTGCGACCGCGGAGAACAATGATCTGATCAGGATGATGGGGCTCTACCCGATCGAGGGAGTGAGGTTCAGGCAGCTGTCTGATATTTCTACATTCGATGATTATATGAGGCTTGGCGATGCGTGCCTCAATATCTGCCAGTACAGGGCCGGAGACATGGGTGTCAGGGAGTTCTCGAGGAGACTCGGGATTCCATACTTCTATGCACTGCCGTACTTCGATGATGAGAGTATGGCACAGCAGCTGCTCGAGCTCGATAATATCCGCTGTGACTGCGGGGAAGAGCTCGGAATCTGGATCAATGAATATCTGAATGATTTCAATGATGATTCACTTGCGTGCAGAGAGGATTACAGGCAGTTCGCTGCAGAGATCGGAGATATGCCGGTGGTGCTCGACTACATGGCTGTGAACTGTCCGTACAGTCTTGCAGAGTATCTGCTGGAAAACGGCTTCAATGTCAGGGCTGTAGTTGCTGATGGTCCGGCTGATTATGAGAAGGAGATCCATGAGCGTCTGATGGAAAAATATCCATCCGTCATTTCGGTAAATCCTGTCGACCCGCGGCTGCGTGAGGAATCATACCGCACGCGGCTGCGTGGCGGTGATGACAGAATACTTGCCATTGGGCCGCGTGCAGCCTGGGTTTACAACACGCCGTATTTCGTGAACCAGATTGAGAATGACGGTGCGTACGGAGTTGCCGGCTGGCGCACCCTTCTTCAGAAGATGCGGGAGGCTGTGCAGACTCCGAAGGATCTCGAAGGCACCGTTTCACGAAAGGCGCTCGGACTTCCCTCCTGCATTAGATGAAAAAGGGGACAGGTCCCTTTTTCATCTTTCTGTAAAGTCGCCGCGCAGCACTGCTCCGTGGTCCATCGGGCCTGAAGCGTGCCCGAGGTCGAGGCCTGCGCTGATGATGGTGGTGACGTATTCCTTTGCCAGACGGACCGATTCTGTGAGATCAGAGCCCTTTGCAAGATTTGCGGCAATGGCAGACGAGAGTGTGCAGCCGGTTCCGTGGGTATTAGGATTATTTATATGGATGCCGGGCAGGCGGACGGATTTTTTTTCATCAGATAAATAAAGCCAGTCGTCCGGCCTTGACAGGTGACCGCCCTTGACCAGGATATTCGTGTGGTACTTCTGACCGATGCGCTCTGCAAGAATCTCTGCTGAGTCAGAGGAGCCTGCGAGGGCCCTGGCCTCGGGATAGTTCGGGGTAAGCAGTGTCACCTGCGGGATTATTTTTTTAAGAGCAGAGATGGCATCCTTTTCGAGAAGAGGTGTGCCGGAGGATGCGATCATGACCGGGTCGAGGATGACAGGGCACGTTAGCTGATCCATGCATCTGCCGACTGCTTCGATGAGTGCGGTATTTCCGATCATTCCGATCTTCACGGCATCGGGGGTAATGTCACAGGCCGCCGTCATTATTTCATCCTCGAGGACAGCCGGATCGACGGGATTTACAGATGATACCTGCACCGTGTTCTGTGCGGTGACGCAGGTGACGGCTCCCATTCCGTAGACACCGTTTGCGAGGAAGGTCTTGATATCAGCTATGAGACCTGCACCACCGGACGGGTCAAGCCCTGCGATCGCAAGTGCGGTCGGACGTTTTGTGAATTTCATGATGTGCCTCCGTTTCTGCATAGATTGTAGCGTATCTGTAAAAATTTTCAACAGTGTGATACGATATATGAAAAAGATGAAAAAGGGACCCGTCCCCTTTTTCATCTTCTGGAGAATCCACATGGAGATAAGGAAGGCTGAGAAAAAAGATTTCAGGACACTTGAAGAAATATCAGTGGCGTCGATGAGTGAGCCGTGGAGGGAGGCGGACTTCGTATCGGCTGAGGAGAATGAATTTGCGACGATAATCGCGGCTTATGATAATGACACGCCGGTCGGATATGCGGTATCATATTTCGCGGCGGACGAGTCCGAGCTGCCGTCGATCGCAGTGAGCCCCGCGGCACGCAGGAGGGGAATCGGCAATGCCCTGCTCACTGCGCTTTTCGATGAGGTGCGCGGGCATGGAGCAGCAAGGATGTTTCTTGAGGTAAGGGGGTCTAATGAAGTGGCGATAAATCTATATGAGAAGAACGGATTCATCACGGCAGGGACGCGGAGACACTTCTACAGTGATCCGGAGGAGGATGCGTTTGTGATGATGAAGCTATTGTAGGAGGCAGCAGATGACAGATCATGTGACACTCGCTATGGGCGGAGGCGGAAAGCAGACGAATGAGCTCATAGGAGAGATATTTAAAAAGAATTTAAATAATAAATTTTTTACGGCTGATGATGCAGCGGTACTGCCACAGCCGAAGGGCAGGATCGCGATGTCCACAGACGGGTTTATAGTGAGTCCGGCTTTTTTTCCGGGAGGAAATGTGGGAGAACTGTCAGTATGCGGGACGGTAAACGACCTCACCTGCATGGGCGCGAGACCTCTGTACCTGACCTGCTCATACGTGATCGAGGAGGGATACCCGATTGCTGACCTAAGGAAAATAGTCGAGTCAATGGCGGATACTGCCAGGAAATGTGGAGTATCAATAGTCGCTGGTGATACGAAGGTAGCTGAAAAAGGCCACGTCGACGGATGCTTTATAACTACGGCCGGAGTCGGAGAAATCTTAGATGGCATAGAGACTTCAGGAAAGTTCGCAGCGGATGGCGATGCAGTCATCGTGACTGGAGATATAGGGAGGCATGGAACTGCAATCGCCCTTGCGAGAAATGACTTCGGTATTGAGGCAGATGTCACATCTGACTGTGCACCGCTCTGGTATCCGATAGAGGCGGCCCTGAAAGCGGCTCCGGACATCCATGTGATAAGGGATGCAACTCGTGGCGGAGTCGGAACCGTGATGTATGAGATCTGTCATGAGAGCGGAGTGGGTATCAATATTTTCCGTGAGAAGGTGCCGGTTCTGCCACAGGTGCAGGGAGTCTGTGACATGCTGGGATTCGACCCGATGAATCTGGCATGCGAAGGCAGGATGGTAATCATGGTGCCGCAGGACGAGGCAGACAGCGTAGTAGAGGCGTTGCAGGGCTTTGAGGATACTAAGGGAGCCTGTGTCATTGGAAATGTTTCAAAGGAAGCAGAACGTGTCGGACATGTAATTGTTAAGACAGCCATAGGCACTGAGACCTATCTGCCGGAAGCATCGAATGAACTGCTTCCCCGGATCTGCTGAAATTGTAATACTTCTGTAACTTTTATATATTTATAAAAACTTTACAAAAATTCCTTTGCTTTTTCACACCTTTGTGTGTTATAGTGTTGAAGTAAATGATAATAGGGCGTAATTTGAGACCCGTCTAGCTGAAAGGAAGTAGCGTTATGGGAAACGCACAAGGTAAGAAAAAGGAAACGCATCTGATCACGAATATCGTGAGGCTCATGATAATCGCAGTAGCGATTGTCAGTCTGGTGCTTACGGCGATATCAATCACTCAGCTGCGAACCGTATATTACAAGAATATATATAGCGAGCTGAAGGCGGTGAGCTATGAAGTCGGTGAACAGATGAAGAATTCCGATGAAGGAGACTGGACCACGAATGATGATGGTACGGTATCCAAAGGCGGGCAGAATGTCACAGATCAGTATATGCAGTCTCTGGACAATCTGAAGAAAGAGACAATGCTTGATTTCTCAATCATCATCGATGGGAAGCATGCTATTACGACACTGAAGGATGGTCCTGGGAGGTACAATGGCTCTGTCTCAGCAAAGGTAAAGCCGGACGTAGAGAAGTACGGCTATTACTTCGAGAGGGATATGAAGGTTGGTCCGCTGAACTACTGTGCATACTACAGAGCACTTGAGAATGGTGATGGGCAGACAGTAGGATATATATTCGCAGGAAAAGAAACAGACGCAGCGAATAAAGAAATGAAAGGTGTTGTGGCACTGATGATCATCATTGCAATTGCCTTCATAGCTGCGATAATTGTTATCGGGCTGCTTTCATCGAAGAAGATTTCGGCTCAGATGAAGAGGCTTGCTGAGAACGTAGAGAAGCTTGCCGATGGTAATCTGAGCCTTGATCATGATGATTCAGTAGTACAGAGAAGAGATGAGCTCGGAATCATTTCACGAAGCATCAGAAAGCTCAATGAGAAGCTCGGTGGTGTCATCCGTGAGACCAAGAGGATGACCGGAGAGCTCAATGATTCAAGTTCGAACCTGTCTACCTCATCAGACAATGCATCAGCCGCTTCATCACAGGTGTCATCAGCAGTCGATGATATCGCAAAGGGCGCTACAGAGCAGGCTGATTCAGTCCAGACCGCAGCCAATGATACATCGAGTATGGGCGGCAATATCGAGGATATCGCTGCAAGCGTTGACAAGCTCAATGACTATACTCAGGACATGGAGGCTTCCTGCGAGAAGACAGTAGATGCGATCAAGCTTCTCGTGAAGCAGTCAGAAGAGTCAAGTGAATCCGTTAGGGAAATTGGCGACACGATCAATTCAACGAATGAATCGGTTCAGGAGATCTCGAAGTTCTCAGGAGCCATTACAGATATCGCGAGCCAGACGAATCTCCTTTCACTCAATGCTTCAATCGAGGCAGCAAGAGCCGGAGAGGCAGGACGTGGATTCGCAGTCGTTGCAGACCAGATCAGGACACTTGCCGATCAGAGTAAGCAGAGCGCAGATGAGATCTCACAGATTGTTGAGAAGCTTCTGTCAGACTCGGCTTCATCGGTTACTACAATGGGCAAGCTGACTGACAGCTTCGATGTACAGAATCAGCAGCTTGAAGCCAGCAAGAAAGAGCTCGCGGAGATGAGCCAGAAGGTCGAGAGCGTTGCAGACGGTGTGGAGACAATCGCAAAGCGTATCGAGGAGCTGAATTCTTCGAAGAAGTCACTTGTCGATATCATCTCGGATTTGTCAGCTATTTCCGAAGAGAATGCAGCATCTACGCAGGAGACGAATGCTTCTATGGAAGAGCTGAACAGCACCTTCACAGTGATCAGCGAAGCAGCTTCTTCACTGAAGGATCTGGCCAACAGCCTGAAGGAAACAGTCGATTATTTCCACGACTGATACGTTTTTACATAATGATTATCCGGGACGGGTTCTTTTTTCAAAAGATGAAAATGGGACCCGTCCCCTTTTTCATCTTTTTATGATATAATTCTGGCTATGAATAAGAAGGTTTTACATACACTTGAATTTGACAAGATTACAGAGCATCTGACGGGCTTTGCCACCTCAGACAAGGGAAAGGAATACTGCATGCTCCTGAAGCCTGTGAGCGATATCGAGAAGATAAGGCAGAGGCAGAGGGAGACCGGAGATGCCCTGCGCAGGATATTTGCGAAGGGGACGGTATCCTTTTCAGGAATACATGATCCCTCGCTTTTTGCAAAAAGGCTTGATATCGGAAGCTCTTTGAATACGGCGGAGCTGCTTCAGGTGGTAAGCCTGCTGTCTGTTGCTTCGCGTGCCAAGAGCTACGGAGCACCCGGGAGGACTGATACCTCAGGCGATTCGCTGACGCATTATTTCAATGAGCTTGATCCGCTTGATCCGCTCAGGAATGAGATCAGCAGATGCATCATCTCAGAGGATGAGATATCATCAGATGCTTCGCCGGCACTCCGCTCGATCAGGAGACAGCTGGGACTAATGGGAGACCGCATCAGGTCGAAGATGACAGAGATCCTGAATGCACACCGGGACCAGCTTTCTGACTCGGTAGTCACCATGAGAGATGGCCGATACTGCCTGCCGGTGAAGTCTGAGCACAAGGGAAGCATACCCGGTATGGTGCATGACCAGTCAGGGTCAGGCGCTACACTTTTCATAGAGCCGGCAGCGGTCGTATCACTCAATAATGAGGTAAGAGAACTTCAGCTTAAAGAGCAGGAAGAGATAAAGAAAATCCTGGAGGAACTGTCTGCAGAAGTAAATGAGTATATTGGTACGATAGTTCAGGATTTTAAAGTATTGGCGGAGCTTGATTTCATTTTTGCAAAAGGAGCACTGGCGCAGAGCGAGAATGCGATGGAGCCGCTTCTCAATACCGATGGACGGATTGACCTGAAGAAGGCCAGACATCCCTTGCTTGACCCATCAAAGGTAGTCCCTATTGATGTGAATCTGGGAAAGGATTTCGACCAGCTCATCATCACGGGACCGAATACCGGCGGCAAGACCGTATCGCTGAAGACCGTAGGTCTTCTGACTCTGATGGCCTGCGCAGGCCTGTATATACCTGCATCCGACAGATCAGAGATCGCTGTGTTCAATGACGTGTATGCAGATATAGGCGATGAGCAGTCGATAGAGCAGTCGCTGTCTACTTTCAGCTCGCACATGACGAATATAGTCAGAATCCTGCGTCAGGTGCATCTGCCACAGAAGGCCGAGCGCACGGCCCTGGTGCTTTTCGACGAGCTCTGTGCCGGTACTGACCCATCAGAGGGAGCAGCACTCGCGGAGTCGATCCTGTCAGAGCTTCACAGAACTCACATAAGGACGATGGCCACGACACACTATCCGGAGCTGAAGGCATACGCACTTACTACGGACGGAGTGGAGAATGCCAGCTGTGAATTCTCGGTAGAGACGCTTTCGCCTACATACAGGCTTCTCATCGGAATCCCGGGGAAGTCGAATGCCTTTGCGATAAGCAGGAAGCTCGGCCTGTCGGCAGACATCATAGATGATGCGGCATCGAGAATGAATCAGGAGGATGTGCATTTTGAGGATCTCGTGACCGGACTCGAGCAGAGACAGTCGGAAGTCATCAGGGCTCAGGAAAAGGCCTCGCATGACAAGGAAGAGGCCGAGAAGCTGCTGAAGCGGGCGAAGCAGAAGGATGCATCCCTGTCTGACCGGAGTGATGAGATCATAGCGAAGGCAAATGCCGAGGCTGCGCAGATCCTGCAGCGTGCGAAGGACAAGGCCGATGAAGTCATCAGGAATTTCAATAAGTATGGTACGGCGACTCCTGATATGTCCGTGATGGAGAAGCAGCGTCAGGAGCTCGGCAGATCCATCAAGGATCATCAGGGAAAGTCGGTGATCAAAGCTAAGAAGACTACAGCCCTGCAGGGAAAGAAGGTCGATGCGAAAAAGCTGCGCATAGGCGATGAGGTCATAGTCCTGTCCATGAATATCAAGGGAACCGTCCATACCCTGCCTGATGCGAAGGGCAATCTGACCGTACAGATGGGTATCATGCAGTCAAAGGTGAATATAGATGACATAGCGCTGATCGGAGAGGCATCCTCCTCCTCCGGGAAAAAGAACCGCAGCACCGTCCGTCATTCGATGAACAAGTCAGCTACCATGTCACCGGAGCTGATGCTTATCGGAATGAATTCTGATGAGGCGATAAGGACTCTCGACAAGTACCTTGATGATGCGAGACTTTCGCATCTGTCAATGGTGCGTATCGTGCATGGCAAAGGCTCGGGAATCCTGAGAAAGGCAGTGCATGACTACCTGTCACGCCAGAAGGATATAAAGGACTTCCACCTCGCAGCATACGGCGAGGGAGATACGGGAGTCACGGTAGTGGAGTTCTGAAAAACCTATTAATTAATGCTGCTTTTTATAAGTGAAATTTAACACGATTCCAATATAAGTCAATTGAAAAAATCTTGAAAATCCGGCGCGGAATTTAAGAAAAGAAAACAATACAGATTTGCAATCTGTATGGATATCACCGACATGCGTTATTTCTGGCCGTGGTTTATACGCTGTTTCTGCGGTAAAGTGAATCTTGTCCGAAGGGAAAACAGCGAATCTCTGAGGAACGTGAGTCATAATATGTATGATATATGGTCTGTCACCATTATCTGCGACGCATGCAGTAGCTGTCAGATCCGCCTTATGTCATACGAGATTGGGAGGTCAGGACGCACGTAGCAAATTGACAAACATTCTATTCCATACTGGAATCCGATTTCCTTATCGAAAATGGATTTCCACAATAAAGGAGGAATCATAACAAAATGTTAAATTTAAAGAAAGGTTTAGCACTCGTGCTTGCTGCCGCAACAGCATTTACATTCGCACCGGTTGCTAATCTTGGAAATGCAGTTCAGGCTAAGGCTGCCGAAGCTGCAGGCGAAAACCTTGAAGTTACTTATGATGCTTCAACAGATAGCGCGGATATCAAGAATGGAGTATCTAAAGAGTTCAGCCTTAAAAATGGTACTTATCTTGTTGTTTTACCGAAAGACTCAACAGGAGAAGTGGCTACAAAAGGTCTTAAAGTGGCCGTTTCTCAGTCGGGCACACAGGCAGCCATTAACAGTGATTTCGTACTTGTTGTTACTGGTGCGGCTACTCAGAAAGCTAAATTTACTGTTGGAGGCAAAGATGTTGGAGGCAAAGAACAGACCGCAAATGACAACGGGGATTTCACAATCACCATTAAAAAGATAAGTGATGTATCGGCATGGAACACTAGCACAAATTCGACAGCAACTCCTTCAGCAGCTGACGCTGCGGCTATGACATCAACGCAGAATAATACACTCAAGGTGACTGTTAAAGGTGTTAAGAAGCCATCTGTCGAAGATCTTACTTTAGAAAGCGGCGTTACGGTAGCTGATGGCTTTAAGCAGACTCTCTTTGGAGCCAATACATACCATGTGCTCAGAGGTACAGACAATTATGTAATTGCTAAACAGCTTCATGGTAAGACACAGAACGGAACAGACGCAACTGTTCTTAGCAACAATACTAACTATTACTGGACAGCCACAGCTGAAAAGGGATATGTACAGATTTCAGATGCTACTACACAAGTTGCTCCGAGAAAAGCTGGAGATGACATTAAGCTTGGAAAACTGAAATTCACAGGTCTTACAGCAGGCACGGATAAGGTAACGATTCAGCTTCATGCTGCTAAGGATACTAGTGACACCACATATTGTGACACGACTGTTAAGAAGGACGAAGTGATTGCAGAGCAGACATATGACTTTGTTGTGGAAGATGATGCTACAAATATCAACTCATTTACATGGGTAAACCCTAATGGAAAGATTAGCTATCTTACTGGTACAACGAAGCCTGCTGGTGTTGATGACAAGAATCTTAACAATATATCAGGTGATTCTAGCATTACACTTGATCCTATTGTAAAAAAGACCCAGCAGATTGATGTGTCAGCTACAGGTGCTCTTACATACGTTTCAAGTGATAACAGCGTTGCGACCGTATCGTCAAATGGTCTTATTTCAGCAGTTGCACCTGGAAGAGCAAACATTACAGTTTATGCTGCTCCAGCTGGACAGTTTACTACAGTAAGTGCCAAGACATTAGCAGTTGTTGTATCTGCTGATTCAAAGGATGTTATTTCAGTCAAGGCTAATGGTGAGAATGCAGATGCCACCACAGGCTATCAGGTAGATCTGGATCCTTCTACTCAGACAGCAGCCACAGCAGTTCATTCTGTTAAGCTTGATGCTCAGTCAGCAGCTGGCTTCACCGTCAACTACAAGGTTGTAAAGGATAACACATCAGGTAAGGACACATTTGGTGATTCAGCAATTGCTACTGTAACTTCTGACGGAACTATCAATGCCGGTTCTAAGGATGGCACAGTATATGTCCGTCTTGAGACAGCTGATAAGGACAAGGTTAAGGGTGCAGAGCCAGTATATGTAAAGGTTGTTGTAAACAAGCTTCCACAGGCCGACATCGATATTTCAGATGTAAGACTTGACCTTAAAAATAATAAGTCAGTTGAACTTAATCCGACATCATCTGTTAAGGATACTAAATTTGGATACATTCTTAATGATGATGCGACAAAGATTGTTGATCTCAGAGGTTCGAAACTTACAGCAAAGGCTCTTGGTTATGGTAAGATTACTGTAACTGCAACAGCTACAGCAAAGACACGTTACACCAAGAAGGATATCAATGTAGCGGTCGTTGACAATGCTGCTAAGACTGATTCAGACCTCAAGGTTGCTGACTCTGCTCTTACCGTAAAGGTTGGCGATACTGCTTCTGCTGGTGCTTCTACAACAGCTTCAGGCGCTGCTATCACTTATACTTCAAGTGATACAGATGTTGCTACAGTTGCTGCTGATGGTACTATCACAGCAGTTGCTCCTGGTACTGCAGTTGTTACTGTAAAGGCTGCTGAGACTGACACAGTCAATGCCGGAACAGCTACAATCGTAGTTACAGTTCCTTCAAATCCTCAGAAGGTAACAGGCGTCAAGGTTTCTAACAAGAAGGGCGCTTACGTATCAGTTAAGTGGACTTCACAGGGTGGAAATGTCAACTATCGTATCTACAAGAAGGTAGGTAACGGTAAGTGGATTGGCAAGAATGTTGCCGGAAGCAAGACTACACTCAAGGTTAAGAAGGGTGCCAAGGTTCAGGTTAAGGTTAAGTCTTATGTAAAGGACGCTTCAGGTGCTACAACCTGGGGTCCTACAGCTACAAAGGCAAAGACCTTCAAGACTGACAAGAAGTAATACCCAATCCTTCAAAGAAAATCAACAAATTTGACATGAAAGCTATGACCGCTCCGGCGGTCGGGACTTTCTTTCTCAGAGAACCCTGAAATTTTCTCTGAGTCATACAATTGACAACCCGGCTCCGGGATGCTCCTCCCAGCATCCCGGAGCCTTTTTGATGATGTGGAATGAAATATAGCTGAAGTGCGATTAGTATTATACACAGGAAGGAGTTATTTTCGGAATAAAAACTCCTCTGGATGTTATGGCAGAAATAGAATCAGCCATTGAAGAAGGCGGGTATCAGAATGTTGAATTTGAAAGGGCATACTTTGATTCCGCTTCGCAGACAATTAATACAGTACATATGGTCAGGGATGAGTATGATTTTGAAAAATATAAATTCCATATGGTCAGTGAGATAGTAAACAAGGAGTGAGTTTATGGGATATCTGGACAGACTTTATGAGCTTGGCAATAATCTGAAGAAGGCCGGCAGGCATATCACGGTGCTTGATTACAGCTACAATAGTGTAAACTGCGAGGTCATTTTTCACCGGTTGCCTGGAGCCTATCAGAAAATCTGGACTATAAAGCTGTCGTTTTATAATCCGGATGATCATAGCAATGACTTTTACTGTTATGCAAACAGAGTCAGAATGAGTTTTGATGCAGGGGAGTTCGCAGCGTTTTTCCATATTGCATATGGCGGTGGAGGACATATGCGAGATGTTATTGAGGAATTCTATGAGAATTTTGGCAAAAGTATTAATACCACGATACCTGACAGCTATGATGGAACTGACAGGGACACCATGGAACGCTATATTTATCAGAATGAATCGATTGATGATCGTGACAGGATATACATTTATGATGTTCGTCCGACACGGGGTGTCAGGAGTGAGCTGAATAATGACAAGGCTGCAACACTATGCCCGGAGATATATGCAGAATTTCGTCAAGATACAACTCTTAGTTTTTTCTTTTCTCCGAATAAGGATGATGAGTGTTCACTCAACCAGATAATTGAGAAGATAAAACGTAGAAATGGTGTCTGATATCAGGAGACGAATATGGGAAAGAATCTGCTTATTATTGGCAATGGATTTGATCTGGCACAGGGACTTCCGACCTCATATAGAGATTTCATGGAGTTCGCGGAAGCTTTCAGGTATATTTATACACTCGATAATAATGCAAGGGTTGAAGAATACGAGGGGCAGCTGCGCTATTTTGATAACAAAGAGAACGGAAATTATGGACAGATAAAAGAACAGCTTCTGACGCTTATGGCATCAAGAAAAGCTGGCAAAGCCATAGATGGCCATTGGAATAGCGGCTGCACCTTATCGGATATTTCTTCTTTGCTTGATAGGATGAATTATGACCTGAATGATAACATATGGTTTGGATATTTTGAAGAACTGATGACGATTCAGAAAGACAGTCAGAAGTTCCGCTTCGGAAGCTATAGTTCCGGTAACAGTATTCCTGGAGAAAGATGGGTCGATTTTGAAAAAGAAATTCTCTACATTATTCGATGGCTGGATTCCCAGGAACTTAAAGACGATGACAATGTGAGTGATATCAGTATTGATCAGATGACATTAAGGACGGAAATATTCAAGCGAAGTGTCGAAAAAAATACGATTAATGAACTGGAGGCTGGCACTCCTATTGCTGAATTTGTCAATGTATTATATAAGCATCTTCGGAATTTCACAGAAGCGCTTGAAATATATCTTGGATACTTTGTTGCCAGATTGTCTTGTGATAAGGATGGCCCCGGAATAGGTGTAATGCCTGATTATATTCTCTCTTTTAATTACACGAGAAATATTGAAAGATTTTTCACAGGTGTTGGAATCTGTTATGTGCATGGAAAATGTCGTGCTGAAAGTGACTATGACAGACGTGAGTCAGACCTGGTTCTGGGTATAAATGAATATCTCTCTGATGATAAAAAAGATACAGTGAATGTTTATGCTATTTTCAAGAAATTTATCCAGAGAATAAGAAACAACAATGACACGACATACTATAAGTGGGCTCTTGAAATGAAGGATCTGTACGAGAATAAGCATGAAGTTAGTGATGTGTGGGTTTATGGGCATTCTCTGGATGTTACTGACGGGGACATCCTGGAACAATTTCTGAAGCCGGAGTATACCAGCGTTCATATATTTACACGGAAAAAAGAACCTACGGAGGCTGGCAGACTCGCGAAAAATCTTATTAGTATTATGTCAGAAGATGTTATGATAGAAAAATCATCGTCTGATTCAAAGCGTCTTAAATTTATCACGCTGCCGTTAACTGTCACTGATCAGACACAGATGGAATAAGAACAGATTTTCATAAGAAAATCAAATCTGTTATAATAGCTAATTACAGAATACCATACACAACAAGGAGACAATATGTCAGTTATCAGAAATAATTCCTCGGATCTGAGGGTGCAAAAGACGGTGAAGGCTGTGAAGCAGGCGCTGGTGACGCTTATCATGCAGAAGCCATACAGGCAGATCAGGGTGGATGAGCTTGACAAGGAAGCCATGATCAACAGGCAGACTTTCTACAGCCATTTCGCTTCGATCGACAATGTGCTTGAAGCGATAGGAGAGGATATGCTGGGAGAGCTGCAGGAAGGCCTGAAAGCCTTGGTACCAGCGGATTTGCGGGGGGGGTAGCGCTTTTTTACCGGTATATGAATACTGATGATCCGGTGAAGGAGAAGCTGTTTTTCGACAGTGAATTCGAGACGTTTTCAGCTGGATTTGCTGCTCATTATTTTTCACTGGATTTCTTCAGCGGTCTGTGCATGAATGAGGATTATGTGGATATCGTGCCGTCATTCATGGCAAATGCGGCTTCCGGCATTTTCAGAAGATGGAGGAACAGGCCGGCAAATGACAGGGTGAGTCTCGAAGAGCTGGCTGACAATACGGCGAAGCTTCTGATGACAGGACTCAACGGTCTGAACTCCTGAAAAATGACAATAATATCATCTGCGAACCTTTGAAAAAAGACGGATCAATGTTATAATGCGAGGGTGATTTAGATATAGAGCAGATGGTAAGCAGTATGTCAGAGAAATATGTAAAGATAAAAAAGGGCGAGGGTCGCCTGCTGAAGAGCGGCGGTGCCTGGATATTCGATAATGAGATCAGCGGGACGTCGGATGATATCATGGACGGAGAGATGGTAGAGGTCCATGACTTCGATGATTTTTTCATGGGATGGGGATTCTATAATTCTGTATCGAAGATCCGTGTCAGGATGCTCTGCCGCCACAGGACAGAGAAGCCGGACGAGGAATTCTTCTGGGAGAGGGTTGTGGCTGCACTTGATTACCGCGAGGATGTGGTTGATATGAATGCATGCAGGCTGATCTTTTCTGAGGCAGATTTCTTTCCGGGAATGGTCGTGGATAAGTATAATGACCTGCTGGTTGTGGAATCACTTGCGCTGGGTATTGACAGGCTGAAGCCCATGATCCTTCGTCTGCTTCTTGATGAACTGATGAACAGGGGATATCATATCCGCGGCATCTATGAGAGAAGCGATGCACCTGTGAGAAAAAAGGAGGGCATGAAGCCTTTCAAGGGATGGCTGTACACTGAGAAAACGGGCTTTATCGATGAGCCGTTCAATGATATGGAGAGGGAATGGAATCCATCATCAGAATATCCTGACCGCCCGGAGAACCCGTACACTCAGATCATTGAGAATGGTGTGAAGTACAGGGTCGATGTAGAGAATGGTCAGAAGACCGGCTTTTTCCTCGATCAGAAATACAACCGTCTGGAGATTCAGAGGCTCGCAGAGAATAAGACGGTTCTCGACTGCTTTACCCACATGGGAACCTTCGCACTCAATGCCGCAAGGGGCGGTGCCACGTCTGTTCTGGGACTTGATATATCGGAGCTTGCTGTGCAGCAGGCGGCGGAGAATGCGAGGCTTAATGAGCTCTCTGATGTAGCACGCTTCGAGGTGGCAGATGTGCTTGATGCTCTGCCACAGATGAGAAAAGAAGGCAGGCAGTTCGATCTCGTGATCCTGGATCCGCCTGCATTTACGAAGTCGAAGAATACCGTGAAGCAGGCTGAGAAGGGCTACCGTGAGATAAACCGTGAGGGCATGATGCTCGTGAAGGATGGCGGATATCTGGCCACATGCTCCTGCTCGCATTTCATGACCGAGGAGCTTTTCAGAAAGGTGATAGCCCAGGCAGCAACCTCTGCACACAAGCGGCTGCGCCAGGTCGAGTTCCGTACTCAGGCACCTGATCATCCGATACTCTGGGGACTTGATTCCAGCTATTATCTGAAGTTTATTATTTTCCAGGTGGTTTCTGATAAGTGATTCCTGAAAAGATGAAAAAGGGACCCGTCCCCTTTTTCATCTCAGATGAACATCCGTCCTGACATTGCCAGATGCGGTTCGTCGACCCAGGTCTGCTTCGCGGGATCGAAGCCGTGGACACCATCAGAGGTCGCATGCTTCATGAGCGGGTCGCCGTGGATCTCTGACATCTGCATCATGGATTCTGCTATTTCTGCTTCGCCGCGGGGACAGGCGACTTCGTGTGAAATCAGCTGCTCTGTGGTCTCAGTGGTGCAGATGAGACGGACTTTTCTGTCGGGATGCTGCAGAGCGTAAGCGGCTGCTTCGGAGCCCATAGTCACAGGCTCGCCAATGAAGGCGGTCTGTGGGTAGTTTTCATTTCTTATTTTCCACTGGGATTCGCCAAGGATCTGCATATACACATTACGATTGCTTATGATACCGTTCGCAGGTGACATGTAGTCGGAAATATTTTTTAGCACGAGTGGATCACCGATAATGTACGGAATACCGTATGCTGCCTCGAGGAAGCCGGCGGCCTTCATTCCGGATGAAGACAGCACCAGATTCACATCGGCATCAGGAGCCTTCTGTATATCATCAAATGAGACAGGATGCTTTGCTGTCCCTTTTCCCCAGTTCGCGCGTATTTCAAATCCGTTCGATTCAAGCAGATCATAAATGGCATCTACCTGTGAGTCATAGGGATATTCAAACGGCGTAAGTCCGAGGAGACTCACGCGTATCCTTCCGCTGGGGACGTGCTTCGGAGATGTCGGAGCAGAGTGCGGGGACAGGAATTTCTCAGCTATTTTATAAAAGGCATTCGATGCACCGTGCGTATAGTCATGCATTGCATTCGTCCTGATGTAGAAGGTCGGGATGCCTGACTTCTTCTCGATGATCTTCGCGATCGAATGGAAGTCTGTGCCGATGATATCAGGCACGGGAGAATTGCACAGGGCTATGAATGCAGGTCTTTTTTCTAAAGAAAGAGCGGCCCAAACCGTGTCATTTATCAGGCGGTCGTCATTGCCGTTCACCGCATCACTCTCCCTCAGACCGGAGATGTATATGGCACTCTCACGCTTCGACCAGCGCAGCTCGTCATGTGTGTTGTAGGTGGAATTGCAGCCGCTCGGATCGTGAATTACTGTCATGCCGCCGAATTCATACAGGGCGGAAGCGGCCCCTGATACGTCTCCCGAATACACTGGGATATGAGTAAAGGTCTGATGTTTAATCTTTCTTGAATCCATAAACCCTATTATGAACTGATGAAGAATTTTTTTCAATAAAAAAGTGACTGAGGCCGCTGCGACTTTATTTTTCAAGGAATCAGTGTTAAAATATACAGGTGATTTTTTAAAGAATTTGAATGATTTCTGGAGGATATATGAAGATACTTATGGTGGAAGATGAGTTCGCTCTCGCCGATACACTGAGGGACAGACTTACACAGGAGAAATATGAGGTAGATATAGCATCGGACGGGATCACGGGTCATGACAAGGCCATGACCGGAGCGTATGACATAGTGATCATGGACGGTATGCTGCCAGGCAAGGACGGCACGGAGATCATCTACGAGATGAGGAAGGCAGGAGTCACTACGCCGGTGCTCATGCTCACAGCCCGCTCGGATCTCATGGACAAGCTGAAGGGACTTGATGCCGGAGCAGATGACTACATGACGAAGCCGTTCGAGGTGGAGGAGCTGCTCGCGAGACTGCGCGCCCTGATCAGAAGGAATTACGGGCAGGAGGAGAATATCCTGACAGTCGGGAACTTAAGCCTCGACAGGAAGAATTCCTCCCTCAGGAATACAGAGTCGAATCAGACCATTTCACTCGCGGGGAAGGAATTCAAGATTCTCGAGTACTTCATGGACAATCCGGGCAAGGCTCTTACGAGGGAGCAGATCTCAGAGAGGATCTGGGGACACGAGGACAATGTCGAATACAATAATGTAGAGGTCTATGTGTCCTTCATCAGGAAGAAGCTGAAGTTCCTGAAGACCAATGTCTGCATACGCGCGGTCCGCGGAGTAGGCTACAGGCTTGACGTAGAGGCAGCAGATGATAAAAAAGCTACAGCACAGAATTGAACTCATACTGTCGGTGACGATGGTATCGATCGTTGCTATCATTCTGGCCTTCGCAATGGTGACGCAGTACAATGAGAATTCATCGAATCTCGACAAGCAGCTGCGCCGTGCAGAGGATGCGTCGTATGACTCGTATTATGACAGCATCCTGGAGACCAGGATGAAGGAGGCCGGAGACACCACAACGCAGAGCGCGAAGAGTGATGCATTTCCGGAGTCGCCGTCGTATGCGGTCTTCATAGATGATGCAGAGAGTGCAAGTGATGATGATTCGATCACTGACGAGGCCTCGGGCGATGCAGGAGAGGTCAGGGTCGAGAATAATAATAACGGCATAGCATACGTCCAGAAGGGCAATGCAGACAGGGACGATGTCGCATCTCTCGCTCTCCAGATGAAGGAGACCGGCAATGACAGCGGCGAATATTCCCGCTATCTGTATGCCATCAGGGATGTGGAGGATGTCACGCAGATCACCTTTATCGATACGAATATGGTGAGACACCGCCTTATACCAGTGTTTGCACTGTCAGGCATCGTAGGCGCGGCCGCAGTTGCAGCCGTGATCATCATTAGCGTTATGCTGGCCAGATATCTCGTGAAGCCTATCGAGGAAAATATGAGACGCCAGCGTGCATTTGTCGCAGATGCCTCGCATGAGCTGAAGACGCCGCTTGCCGTGGTTGATGTGAATATAGATATGGCGAGAAGCACGAAGGATAATGACAAGTACTTAGGCTACATCAAGGGTGAGACGAAGAAGATGAACCGCCTGATCCAGGAGCTCCTGACGCTTGCATCCGTAGAGGACAGCGAGTCGGAGGAGAAGCTGGAGACCTTTGACCTGTCAGAGAATATCGAGGGTGTGATCCTTCCATTCGAGGCGGCAGCATTCGATAAGGGTGTCACGATCGAGCAGGATATCACGCCAGATATTTCATTTACAGGGAATCCTATAGATATCAGCAGGATGGCAGAGACGCTGATCGAGAATGCTATCGGCCACGCGCCTTCAGGTACAGCAGTAGATGTGAAGCTTCACAGATCACCGAAGCATATCTATTTTACAGTAGGGAATCATGGTGAGACCATTGATCCTGAATCACAGAAGCATCTTTTCGAGAGATTCTACAGAGTCGATAAGGCAAGGAACCGCAAGGAGGGCCATTTCGGCCTCGGTCTCGCGATAGCAAAGGCAATTGTAGACAGACATGGCGGAAATATAGCTGTACGCAGCGAGAATGGATACACGCTGTTTACTGTCACCTTCCATATATGAATGGTCATCAATAAAAACAATGTTATAAGTGCATAGCATGCAAAGGTATGGTACAATCTTGCAGGAGGTAAACATTATGAGAAAGCATATCAAGGGTAATGTTTCATTGATAGGATATCTCGACTGGGACCTACAGAAGTTCCACGGGGATGATTTCACGATCCACAATGGAAGCTCACAGAATGCATATCTGATCGAGGAGGAGAAGACCATCCTCATGGATACGGTCTGGGCTCCGCATCAGTTCGAGTATATGGAAAATCTGAAGAAGGAAGTGAACCTGGCAAAGGTCGATGCGATCGTAGTCCAGCACGGCGAGTGCGATCACTCGGGTACACTTCCGGCACTCATGAGAGAGCGTCCGGATCTTCCTATCTACTGTACAGCAAATGCAGTGAAGTCCCTCGAGGGACAGTGGGGAAAGCACGGCTGGGATTTCCATGTAGTAAAGACCGGCGATGAGCTCGATATAGGAAATGGCAAGAAGCTCGTATTCGTAGAGATGCCAATGCTTCACTGGCCTGATTCAATGGCTACCTTCCTGACCGGAGACAATATCCTTTTCTCAATGGACGCATTCGGACAGCACTATGCAGTAGGAGAGATGTACGCAGATCTCGCAGACCAGGATACACTCTGGAATGAGGCAGAGAGATATTATGCGAATATCGTATCTCCATTCGCACCAATGGTGACGAAGAAGGTAAAGGAGATCACAGCAATGAATCTCCCTATCGAGATGATCTGCCCGTCACACGGCGCTATCTGGCGCAATGACCCTCTGAAGATCGTAGAGGCTTATGGAAAATGGGCCGCAGATCCTACCGAGGACAGGATCACCGTGATATACGGCACAATGTGGCATGGCACAGAGAAGCTCGCACATGCCATAGCCGATGAGCTTTCCCTGAAGTCCCCTCACACCATCGTGAAGGTTTACAATGTAGACCATACTCCGAAGGATGATATAGCATACGAGGTATTCCGCTCGAAGGCAGTGGCTATCGGCTCTCCGACTATCCTGAACGGAGTGCTCGACAGCGTGGCAGCATTCACATATTACCTGAAGTCGCTAAAGCTGATGAAGGGCAGGAAGGCTGCGGTATTCGGATGCTACGGATGGAGCGGCGAAGGAAATAAGGTCCTCAGACAGATGATGACAGATGCCGGCTTTGACGTTGCTGATACAGAGATCAGGTGCTCATGGAATCCTGAGAATGATGATCTGGCTCAGGCAGCAGGCATAGCTGATGCACTGCTTGAAGGCACATCAGCTGCTTCGGACGATGCACCTGCAGCAGGCGCTGACAGTGGTAAGTGGCGCTGCCCTTGCGGATATGTATATGATCCCGCAAAGGGAGACCCGGACAATGGTGTTCCTGCCGGTACACCTTGGGAGAAGGTTCCTGATGACTGGACCTGCCCTGTATGCCATCTGCCGAAGAGTGCATTCAGGAAGGTTGACTGATACAAAGGAGTTATGTAATGAAGCTTGCGAAGACTTACGATCCAAAGGAGATCGAGGACAGACTGTACAAGAAATGGGAGGAAAACGGCTGCTTCCACGCAAAGGTAGATAAGAGAAAGAAGCCATTCACCATAGTAATGCCGCCACCAAATATCACAGGAAAGCTGCACATGGGCCATGCGCTCGATAATACAATGCAGGATATCCTGATCCGCTTCAAGAGGATGCAGGGATATGAGGCACTCTGGCAGCCAGGAACTGACCACGCAGCAATTGCTACAGAGGTCAAGGTCACCAATGCCCTCAAGGAAAAAGGTATCGATAAGAATGAGATCGGCAGGGAAGCATTCCTTGATTACTGCTGGAAATGGAGAGAGCAGTACGGCCGTACCATCATCAACCAGCTGAAGAAGCTCGGCAGCTCGGCAGACTGGGAGCGTGAGAGATTCACAATGGATGAAGGATGCTCAGCCGCAGTAGAAGAAGTATTTGTACGCCTGTACAAGAAGGGCTATATCTACAAGGGCTCAAGGATCATCAACTGGTGCCCTCACTGCCAGACCTCACTCTCAGATGCAGAGGTAGAGCATGTGGATCAGGATGGATTCTTCTGGCACATCAATTACCCGGTGAAGGGCGAGAAGGGCAGATTCGTAGAGATCGCTACGACCCGTCCTGAGACGCTTCTCGGTGATACAGCTGTAGCCGTGAATCCGGATGATGAGAGATATAAGGATATAGTAGGAAAGACCCTTCTCCTGCCTCTCACAGACAGGGAGATTCCGGTCATCGCAGATTCATACGTAGACAAGGAATTCGGAACCGGCTGCGTGAAGATCACACCGGCACACGATCCTAACGACTTCGAGGTAGGGAAGAGACACAATCTCGAAGAGATCAATATATTAAATGATGACGGTACCATGAATGACAAGTGCGGCAAGTACGCAGGCATGGACCGTTATGAAGCCCGCAAGGCCATGGTCGATGATCTCGATAAGCTCGGTCTCCTGGTGAAGGTAGTACCTCACACCCATGCAGTAGGAACCCACGACAGATGCCATACGACAGTAGAGCCGATGGTGAAGCCACAGTGGTTCGTCCGCATGAAGGAGATGGGCGAGGCCGCTCTTGAGGCAGGCAGGAAGGGCGAGGTGAAGTTCGTCCCGGACAATTATATCAAGACCTATGAGCACTGGCTCACGGGCATCAAGGACTGGTGTATCTCCAGACAGCTCTGGTGGGGTCACAGGATTCCTGCATACTACTGCGATGACTGCGGTGAGATGGTGGTTCAGAGGGGCGGAGCTCCGAAGATCTGTCCGAAGTGCGGTGGCAAGCATTTTACACAGGATCCTGATACGCTTGATACCTGGTTCTCATCAGCACTCTGGCCGTTCGAGACACTCGGCTGGCCGGAGAAGACTGAGGATTTCAAGTATTTCTATCCTACAGATGTCCTCGTAACAGGATATGATATCATCTTCTTCTGGGTCATCAGAATGGTATTCTCGGCTATCGAGCAGACAGGTGAGGTTCCGTTCCATCATGTGCTGATCCACGGACTTGTGCGTGATGACAAGGGCCGCAAGATGAGCAAGTCCCTTGGCAATGGTATCGATCCGCTCGATGTCATCGACAAGTACGGCGCAGATGCCCTGAGGCTTACCCTCATGACAGGCAATGCTCCGGGCAATGATATGAGATTCTACTGGTCCAAGGTAGAGAATTCGAGAAACTTCGCAAATAAGGTCTGGAATGCCTCCAGATTCATCCAGATGAATCTCGATGGCTTCGACCTGCATGATCCGAAGGCGAGCGACTTCCATACAGAGGATAAGGCTATTATTTCCATAGTCAACACCCTGGTAAAGGATGTAACCGACAATATGGAGAAGTATGAGCTCGGAGTAGCCGTTGGCAAGGTATATGACTTTATATGGGACGAGTTCTGCGACTGGTACATAGAGATGGTAAAGCCTCGTATGTACGCGAAGGATGAGGCCCCTGAGAGCGCAAATGCAGCGCTTTTTACACTCAAGAATGTGCTCTCGATCGCACTGAAGCTCCTTCATCCGTATATGCCGTTCATCACTGAGGAGATCTTCTGCTCACTGAATCCTGAGGAGGAGACCATCATGACCTCAGGCTGGCCGGTATATGTGAAGGCAGCTCATGATGAGAGGGCTGAGGATATCTATGCGAGAGCCAAGGAGATAGTCAAGGGCATGCGCGGAGTCCGCAAGGATATGAACGTGCCGAATTCGAAGAAGGCTTCGGTCTTCATTGTCTCAAAGAAAAAGTCAGTGCGTGATATTTTCTCAGAGAAGGCAGATCTCTATGAGAATCTCTGCGGAGCCGAGAAGGTTACTGTACAGGCTGATAATAAGGGAATCGATGAGAAGAGTGTATCATTCGTGATCGCAGATGCTACCTGCTTCGTGCCTCTCAATGAGCTTGTGGACATGGACAAGGAAAGGGAGCGTCTCGAGAAGGAGGAGAAGCGTCTTGAGGGTGAGCTGAAGCGTTCACGCGGAATGCTCTCGAATAAGAAGTTCCTCGACAAGGCTCCGGCTGCCAAGGTTACAGAAGAGAAGGACAAGCTCGCCAGGTACGAGCAGATGATGGAAGACGTGAAGAAGAGACTTGCAGAGCTGTAAGTCAGGAGTTATGAGTTCCGAGTTATAAGTCAGGTATAAGGGATAATAACTATGTTAGATTTTGATGAAGAACTGAAGAACTTCAAGCTGAGCATGGAGATAAATGAGGCTGAGGATGCTATCCGCGATACAGATCTCACCGATATGATCGACATACTGAAGGAGATCACTACGGAGCAGCATCTCGGTAGTCAGACGACAGACTCCCGGAGGTAAGCTATGGAGAAATGTTTCTACTGTGGCAGTCCGGTCGGCGAGAATGAGGACAACTGCCGTGTCTGCGGGGCCAGTCAGAAGGCCTACAGGATGATCTTGGCATCATCCGAGGCAGCATACAATGACGGTCTCGTGAAGGCACAGGCTCATGACCTCTCAGGAGCCATAGTCTCACTCGTTCGTGCGGTACGCTACAATAAGAGAAATATCAAGGCGCGCGACCTCTTAGGACTCGTATATATGAAGTACGGTGAGCCGGTGCTCGCTCTCCGGGAGTGGGTCATCGCGAAGAACTTCGATCCTGATGACGAGCTTGCAGACAAGTATCTGAACAGCGTCAGCGGTGATGCAGGGCTTTTCGATAAGATAGATACAGCCACCCGCAGGTTCAATACAGCGTTCAGGTACTGTCAGAGCGGATCTACGGATCTCGCCGTCATAGAGATCAGGAGAGTCGTTCATGATAATCCGGGCATGGTAAAGGCCCGACAGTTGCTCGCGCTCCTGTATATCAATGATCATGAGTATTCAAAGGCCTACCATGAGCTGAAGGAGGCGGCGAAGGTCGATGAGAACAATCCGCTGACTGCCAGATACATGAAGGAGGTCAGAAGCCATCTCGCTCCTGATAAGAAAAAGAAAAAGCAGGAGAAAAAGGAACGCCGTCAGACGATAGAGTATAATGACGGCCATGATGTGGTCATGATACCGCGTCAGACATTTATCGAGGCCCTTGACAATTCCAAGAGCGGTATGTTCAATATCCTGATCGGAATAGCGATCGGAGTTCTGTGCTTCGTATTTATCGTGGCTCCGACGATCAGACAGAGAGAAAATGAAGAGGCCAGGACGGCCCTCATCACTGCAAATAATAAGGCTGCTACCTCGAAGAGTGATGCAGCATCGCTTCAGAAGCAGGTAGACCAGCTGAACAGGCAGCTCGATAAGTACGAGGGCCAGTCGGATGTCAAGGGCTCCTATGAGTCCCTGATAGAGGCTTACACGAAGTCCCAGTCAGATGACTATGATTCAGCATCGAATGATCTGGAGGATGTGAATCAGGATCTCCTGGACAAGAACGGGAAGTCATTGTATAAGTCAGTATCTGATACCGTGGATCAGAAGGTCTGCGCACAGAAGTATTCCGAGGGACGCAGCGCCTATAACCGCCGTGACTACGATACAGCCATAGAGGATCTCGAGCAGGTAGTGAAGCTTGATGATACCTACGAGAATGGTGATGCAATGTACAGGCTTGCAGAAGCCTACGAGAGAAATGGCGACACAGACAATGCTCTGAAGTACTATCAGAAGGTAGCCGATAAGTACCCGAACTACTACCGTGGTCGTAATTCCGCGAGAAAGGTCCAGCAGCTGCAGACCTCAGACAACAATACAGATCAGTGATGAAAAAGGGGACGGGTCCCTTTTTCATCTTTTTTATTGGATGAAAAAGGGACCTGTCCCCTTTTTCACCTTATTTATTGAAGAATAGATCCGCTCAGGAATCCGAGTTCATCGTCGGCCTTCCCCAGATACAGGAAACGTGCGGAGAATAGTGAATATCCGGTGCATCCGGCATCCTTCAGTGCCTCGTACTGTTCGGTGAGATTCGTGTCTGAATTCTTCCAGCCGTGGTCAGTGCTGAAATCGTAGCCGCATCTGTAGAGGGCGAGAGCAATGTACTTTACCTTGCCGTTCTTATTGACCGATGAGCCGGTAAACTGGTTCAGGCGGTCAGTAAACATTGTAGTTCCGCCCTCCTTACCGTAGTCATCTGTCCAGTATATCTGAGGCATAATATAGTCCACATATCCATCCTTAGAGGCCCAGGTATTCACATCGGCTCCTGCTGCCTGATCATTTGTCAGGTTTCCCTGTGGAGCCACACCGAAGGTGGCATTGTTACAAGCCTTGTGCACGGTGGAGTAAACTTTTTTGATGAGCTTATTCACATTTTTTGCCTTGGTACTCTTAGATAGCTTTGCGGCCCTGGCAGCGGTCAGGGTTACCTTTTTTTTCGCCTGATTCCAGTATCCCTTGCTGGCATGATAGAAGTAGTCATCAAATATCACGCCGTCCACATCGTACTTCATGACCTCATTTACGGCGGTATTTACACGGTTTATGGAGCTTGTGGCACCAGGATTAAGAAAATACGAGGAGGATCTCCTGTATGGATTCATCCATGCTATGAGATCCACATCATTCTTATGTGCTTCCTCAACCATTATCTTCAATGGGTCGAATTTCAGTGTTTTTGATGCTGACCTGGTATTCTTACCCTTCTTCGCGAGAGAATTTGCTGAAGGAGAAATCTCCTCCATTGCAGTAAAGGTGCTGCTCTTCCATGCAGCATCATCATTTGCACGCACCTGCATGTAAATGGTGTTCAGATTGTACTCCCTGATCTTTGCTATGAATTTGTCAGCATTCGCGCGGAAGGTGCTTTCGCTGTCGGTATAAAGGCCAATTCCTGAATAGCTATAGTCATAGATTGAAAGCCAGATGCCGCGGACCTCAGACCGTTCGGCGGCCCGGGCATTTACCTGTGCAGCCGCAGAGACTCCGGTAAAGGAGGTCACAGCAATTGCAGCGGCCAGAATGCCGGCCGCTATTTTTTTAAAAAACATATATATCTCCTCTTGTATCAGCTTCTTATAAGTGGTTCGATGTAGTCTGAAACGAGGCTGTAGCCGTAGTTATTGGCTGTAGCCCAGCCTTTGCTGGAGGGACGGCTTCCGGTCTCGCCGGTGGTGTAGTAATTGTCCTTGGCTCCGAGCCATTCTACATACGGTGCGTAGCCTACCAGCCAGCTGCCGGCTCTCGGATCAGGAACCACTACTGTACCTATATTCGGATAGCTGTTCACAGCTGTCACGCTGGAAAATACAGGCGCCTTGCCATCGTTTGATGCATAGAGCGCGAGGTGGGTAGCCTGTGCGCGGACTCCGACTCTCACTGCATCGGCAACAGCCTGCTCAGGAGTGGCATAGCCGAGAGCGCTATAGTAATACTCTGCGTATTTTACGAAGTCGATTCCCGGATTCTTATTGCCGGTAGCACCGATGCCGCCGAAGTTGCACTGCTCAGCAGATACGTCTCCACCGAAGGTCAGGTAGTTCGTCTCCTTGCAGATCTGTGCGAAAAGTACCTCAGCCCTGATGCCTGCCTTATTTGCCTCATCATATACGATCTGAGTGAAATCATTGATCGTAGGCGCGCCGTAGGCTGTGTAAACATCCGTAGGATACTGGCTCTTCTTGGAGGTGATGCGGGAATTATAGTAGCGTGCCATCTGTGCAGGATTCGTGCCTGACTTTCCCTTGATCACATAGGCGGTAGTGCCACTTGCCACATCACTCTTCTGGCCGAAATAATTTTTCTTCTGATAGCTCTTAAATGGACGGATCATATATGAATAGGTGGTGCGGGCCTTAAGGCCTGTCACTGTATATGAATTCTGTCCGGCACCCTTTACCGAAGTGATCCTCTTCCCATTGCCATCGAGGATCTGGTATCCGGTGACATCCTTCACCGGAGTCCAGTGAAGGGTGAGTGAGGTCTCTGATGCAGGAGTCACATAGTCCCTGCTGTCAGAATCATAGTCTGTCTTGTCAGTGGACGATTTCACGGAGGTATAGGCGCTGCGCCAGCTGACCTTTATCCCTTTCATATCGGCAGAAACCTCTGCAGGAGTCTTCTCCGCAGCCGGCTTCTGTACATTGGCTGTCTGTGAATGCTCATCGGTAGTCGGTGTATCAGTGGCAGCGGCAGGAGTCGTGAATGTCACACCATTCGAATAGCTGCTCCAGAATGTCTTCTTCGCAGAATTCTTGCGGTAGAAGCGGAGTCTGTACTTGTATGTAGTACCGGCTGCTATATCAGTATCGGTGAATCTGAGCTCAGCACCAGGAGCGGCCTGGAATACCTTTGTATAATTGCCGTCGCCAGTCTTCTTATAGATACGGTAGGTGACATCAGAATCAGCTGACTTCGGCCAGGCCAAGGTGATGCTCTTATTATCAGCAGCTGCCTGTGAGGTCAGGGTGCCTGCAGAATCGCCATCAGTCTTTACAGTCACGCCTGGCTTCTTGCAGGTGCTCCAGATATTTACGCCATTGACCTTGGTGTATGCACGTACTGTGTATTCATAGCTTGTATTCTTTGCTGCAGTCTCATCGGTGTATGAGTCTTTATTGCTGTGAAGGGTAGCAATCTTTTTGAAGCTGCCACCTGTAGTCTTGCGGTACACTCTGTAGCCGGTCGCATCAGACTTCTTTTCCCAGGTCACCTTGACACGGGAGAGGCCTGTGTCAGTAGCGGACCTGAGTGTCACATCATTACGAGGAGTCGTGACATTGAGGCCTGTAGTATCGTAGCTCTCGGCACGGCCGCTGTCATTACGTCCGATGACTGTATAGTAATAGGTAGTTCCGTAGGAAGGCGTAGTGTCTGTATAGCTCGTATCGCCTGTCCTGCCGATCTCCTTCCACTTGCCGGTGGCTCCGGTCTTTCTGAACACTACGTACTGAGTGACATTGGCTGTCTGATTCCAGGTCACCTGTATATCAGTATCCTTACCTGTAAGCTTCGCCGAGGTGAGTGTTGTGACACCAGGGGTCATCTCAGTGCCATCCTTCAGCGTCAGATTGAAGGCTTTTGCAATAGAATCTGCATCGGTGGAGCCCATAGCAGTGGTCTTCTCATCGGAATTGAGGTAATTGCTCACATCGCTCTTATTCGAGATGAATGCACCCTCGATGATGATTCCCGGGATGTGATGCTGCTTTGATCCACGGATGACTGCATAGTAATCAGCAGTGCTGCCGTCCGGGTACTTAGACCCTGCCTTTGAATTCTTGTATGAATAGCCGCGGCTCATAAGTCCCATATTTACAAGGCCTGCGAGAACCTTGGCAGCCATATTCTTACCTGTATTATATACATTCGTATCGTAGCTGCTGTTCGGGTACCAGACCTCTGCGCCGTGGGCCGAGGCCGTGGCGGAGTTCAGGTGAACTGACACGAAGGCATCAGCCTTTACTGAGGCTGCATAGTCGGTACGAGCGGTGAGCCCTACATAGTAGTCCTCGTATCGCGTCATATATACCTTTACATTGCGGTACTGCTCGAGTCTGTCCCTGAGTGCTGTGGCAATGGCGAGATTCAGATTTTTTTCCTTGAAGCCATTGCCGGTTGCGCCACTGTCAGAGCCGCCGTGGCCCGGGTCTACGACGATTATTGTATCATTTTCATCAACGACCACCGGATCATACGGGGTACCGTACGGGTCGGTCGCTGCTTCTGCTGTTATTTCCCTGGAGACCCTTGTCTGGAAAAGTCCGCTGGTTCCAAATGCACTGACTGTCATCACAGCTGCAAGGATCGCAGCCGTTATCCTTCTTTTTTTCAAAAACACCCATTCCTTTCAATATCAAATTGTTGTAAAAATAATGTAACACATATTGGCAGTAATTAACATATTTTTTTACTGATTTTACTGATTCATTGGTGAAATTGTGTGAAATCTCCGCGGAATCCTTCAAGAGTTTTTCAAGAGAAATTTATATAAAAATAAGAAAATATCTCTACAAAAAGATAATTTTTTGTGATATATTAAAGAACACAAATAAAGAATTTGTAAGGAGGAAAAGAAAATTATGCGTTTTCGCACAAACTTTCTTATTGTGCCGGTGATCGCTGCAATGCTTCTTACCGGTTGTGCAGGCAGGGGCACGCCAAAGGCAAGGGGCGGGCAGACAGCTGCACCAGACTTTTCAACAGCATCAGGTGATGCATCAAAGGACCTCACCGTTTCGGTCGGGGTCGAGGACGATGTAGCAGTCCTGAAGACCATAGCAGACAATTTCAAGAAGGACAATCCGGACTTCCCTTACACCGTGAAGCCTGTTGTCATCGATGAGTCCGATGCGAAGAACCGGATTCTCTCGGATGTGAACTCGGCCCCGGATGTATTTACATTTGCCGATGACCAGCTGAGTGCACTTGCAGCTTCAGGCATCCTCACGGAGGTTACTGACAAGAACGCGAAGTCAGATAATCTCGACGCTGCAGTTGATGCAGCTACTATAGATAAGAAAATGTATGCCTATCCGATGACTGCGGATAATGGTTATTTCCTATATTATGACAAGTCATTTTTTGATGAGTCGGATCTCAAGACTCTCGATGGCATGATGAAGAAGGCTGCCGCTGCCGGCAAGAAGATCACCATGGATATCACCAGTGGCTGGTATTTGTACTCATTCTACGGCAAGACCGGACTGAAGCTTGGCCTTGCGGATGACGGCCTGACGAATGTCTGTGACTGGAATTCGACAAAGAACGATCCTACAGGCATGGATGTAGCAAATGCCATCTATGATATAGCTCACAATCCCGGATTCGAGGCTGGTGGCGATGATGTGCTGAAGGCCGGTGCCAAGGACGGTTCAGTAGTAGCCGGTATCAGCGGTACCTGGCTGTCTACCGATATGCAGACCGCATGGGGAGATAATCTCGGAGCCACGAAGCTTCCTACATATACCTGCGCAGGCAAGCAGATCCAGATGGCTTCATACGCCGGATACAAGATGGTCGGTGTGAACAGCTTCTCAGCAAAGAAGGACTGGGCCGATAAGTTTGCTGCATATATGACGAATGAGGCCAGCCAGACACTGCGTTTTGAGAAGCGTGGCCAGGGCCCTTCGAATAAGAAGGCTGCTGATTCTTCAGAGGTGAAGGCATCCGTAGCTATTCAGGCTCTTCTCGCCCAGTCAGAGAATTCGTCTCTCCAGAGAGTCGGACAGAGGTACTGGGACCCATCCTTTGCCTTCGGCACGGAGCTTGTGAATGGTACGAAGCCTACACAGAAACGACTCAACGATCTCGTGAAGCAGATCACTGCGGCAGTTACGGAATAAGGAGCGTATCATGGAAAAGATAAAGCACACATCAATTCATGACAGAATGAGCATCAGGACAATAGTTCTGGTTCCTGTGGCACTGATCGGAATTATCGCTATCCTGTCAAATCTGGTCAGCTCATCGAGTATGTACAGCATCAGGGAATCATCGTCGAGGATAGCCGAGGATTCTCTGAACAGCATCGAGGATCTGGCAGAGATTGAGCGTTATTCACATAATATCTATCAGGAAGCACTGTCACACATAGTAGCAACCGATTATTCGACGAAGGTCGGGATGGTCAATGGCATCCGTGAGAGTGAAGCCTCTCTCGAGAAGAGTCTGACGAATGCGCAGCAGAAGGCTGTGACTCCGACAGAGCAGTCTCAGGTGAATGAGCTGATCACCCAGTATGTAGAAATGAAGAAGTCGGTAAATCTGCTGACTGCCGCTTCGGCTAATTCAGACAATGCTACTGCGTACAAGCTGGCAAATAATCAGGTGAAGAAGGCCTCGGAGACCATGACTGCTACAATCTCACAGATGACCGACAGCACTGAGAAGGATGCTATCGTGAGAAGGGATGACCTGAACCGGGTGATCAGGAGGACATCGATATTCAATGCCGTTGCCATTTTAATTTCGATTGCAGGAATGCTTTCAGCTCTGTATATAGTAATGGTATATGTGGTCAGGCCGCTTCTTTCGACTGAGAAGGAGCTTCATGGTATTATAAAGGGAATTGATGAGGGTCATGGAGACCTGACATCGAGGGTTACCGTGTCAAGTCACAATGAGATCGGCAGACTTGGAATGGGTATCAACCGTTTCCTTGAGAAGCTGCAGAAAATTTTCTTTGTGATCACTACGAATTCAGACAAGATGGAGGATGTCGTATCCGAGGTGCTCGGTTCCGTGAAGACCTCGAATGGCTCTGCATCTGATCTGTCGGCCGTGACTGAGGAGCTTTCTGCTACCATGCAGGAGGTCGAGAGCAATGCAGCTGCTATCAGTGGCAACGCCTCCGATGTGTCTGAGAAGGTAAATAATATAGCTGAGAAGTCTACCGAGATCAATGGTTATCTCGGTCAGATGAAGGAACAGGCCGCTGATATGGCTTCAAAGGCCCAGAACAATATGAACGATACTAATGCCAAGGTGACGGAAATCGTGGAGGTCCTGAACCAGGCTATAGAGGAATCGAAGAGTGTTGATGAGGTCAATAAGCTGTCAGGCGACATTCTGTCTATTGCGAGCCAGACGAACCTGCTGTCACTGAATGCTTCTATCGAGGCTGCAAGAGCCGGAGAGGCCGGACGTGGATTCGCTGTCGTGGCTGAAGAGATCTCTCATCTGTCGGATTCAAGCCGTGAGGCTGCCTCCAATATCCAGAAGATCAATGACGTGATCACTGAGGCGGTTCACAACCTCTCCGATCACTCGCAGAGTCTTGTATCATATATCAATGAATCGATCATGCCGGAGTTCCGTGATTTCGTTGAGGATTCTGACAGATACAAGCAGAATGCCACCTATATCGAGAGTATGATGAATGAGTTTGCTCAGTCCACGAGTGAGCTTCAGAATCTGACATCGGAGATTGCCGATTCTATTGGAAGCATTTCTCATTCCATCACTGAGGGAGCACAGGGAGTATCCGGAGCCGCAGACTCCACCCAGGTACTTGTCAATGATATGGATTCCATTACCCAGCGTATGGATGAGAACCAGAGGATAGCAAAGGATCTGAAGGATGAAACGTCGATTTTTACCAATATTTAATGCCGCGCTTGTGACTGCCTTAGTTCTCGGAGGGTGTGGTAAGAGCACCGGCTACAAGCAGCCGAAGGATGACGATGATACCGTGTATAATGTAGGCATCATTTCTGAGACCGGCAATACATATCTCGAGCAGGGATTCAGGGATGCTCTTGATGATACCTTCGGTGAGAAGCATGTGAATGTGATATCAAAGAGCGTATCTGACGGTGATTATCCTGATGCCGTGGGTGACCTGCTTGATGAGCAGACTCCTGTCATTCTGACTGAGAGTGAGTCGGCTCTGTCATCTGCGTATTCAATGGTGAAGGATGATGAGAATACCTCACTTGTCTCCGTGAATGTACAGGACATTCTCCGCGCTACCGGTGTCGAAGAGAAGGAAGACAGCAGCGAGCGGACGACCGGTATCAATGTGACCGGCATCAGCTCGAATCCATATGTGAGCGATCAGCTGTCGGAGCTCATCGAGGCTACTCCGAATCTGAGGTCTGTCGGGATCATGTATTCACCGGATGATACTGATACAGTGAAGGTTGACAGGACTCTCGAGGCTTTTCTGACACAGGCCGGCATTGAGTACCGCGAGTACATTCTTCCGAGCATGCTGTACAAGTCACTGATGACCGAAAGCACTGACACGAGTTCTACGACTCTTCTCAATTCCATCCGGAATTCTGATGATATCGATCCGACTGTTCCGCAGATGTCAGAGGGATTTGCGAAGCATGTGCATCCTGATTATGAGAATGCGAAGCTTCTCGAGTGGGAGAAGAATTCAAGGAAGTCCCTGCTCGATGCCCCGGATGACAAGGTAATCCAGTCCGCCGTGAAGGACAATGATGCGCTGTATATAGCAGGCGGTTCTCTGGATTCGAAGATTTCTGACATTGTATCCGCTGCAAAGAAGGCCGGTGTATCGACCTTTGGCGGAGATGATATTACCGGCCGTGAGACTCTCGTAACTCTCTGGAGCGACCCGTACGACACCGGCTATCAGGCCGGCAAGATGGTCTATCAGATACTTGTGAATGGCGAGAAGCCTTCAGACATGCAGTATCAGTACAGGTTCAGGACCTCCTTCGTGAAGCTGTACAACAAGTCCTATGCCGACTCACTGGGCCTTACCTTCGGGAAATCCTTCCACGACTATAGCGCATTCATGAAGTCCTACAAGCCCGGCAGCAACACAACAAGAATAGAAGAATGAAAAGGGCCGCGAGGCCCTTTTTTATTACATTGAGATATGATTTCTGACAGAATCGTGTTATAATGCTCATATGCGCAAAAGATTACTTGCTGCTCTGTGCAGCGTTATTATCTTAATTTCATATGTGTGCGTGCCGGCTGAGGCGACGCAGAGCCATCCGGATAAGTATTCGGGCCTGTATGTGAAGACCGGAGACAAGGCGACGGATATAGTGAATATAGGTATCGCCCAGCTCGGAAAGAAGAAAGCGGACTTCGGATATACGGAGAGCTGGTGTGCGGACTTCGTGTGTGACTGTGCGATACTTGCAGGAGCGTCGGATGCCATACCGCTGAATGGCAAGGTGTCATCGCTGTATAATGCAGTCCTGGCGGCAGGAGGTACGGAGGTTGCGATCCCGCAGAAGGGCGATCTCGTATTCTACTACTGCAGCACAGATGGATATGTGCATGTGGGACTCATGGTCGATGCACAGCAGTCAGTAGAAGGAAATTACAGCAGCAAGGTCTCAATGGTGAACGGGGTATATAAGGATACCCACGGTCATTCTCTCGCGAGCGGAGCGGTGATAAGGAAGTATGTGCGCCCTGCATATAACGGCGCTATCACGCCTACACCTGCTCCGACGCCAACACCGACCCCTACTCCGAAACCTACTCCAACCCCGGATCCGACCCCGACCCCGGAGCCAGAGAAGAAAGAGCAGAAGTTTACCAGGAAGGGCGCAGGTGACTACGAGGTCACGACGAATTCCTCGCCGCTTACTATCAGAAAGACAGCGGGCACATCAGCGGCATCCCTTGGCAGTATCCCGAAGGGAACCATCATCACAGCCACAAAGACGAGCGGCATCTCTGATGATTCATGGGCATACGTCACATATAATAAGGTGAAGGGCTATGTCTCGATGCAGTTTCTCAAGAAGGTGAAGGCCCCGGAGAAGGGGGATAAGATAACCCATGAGAAGGCTGAGTACAAGGTACTGTCAGTATCGAAGAAGGCAGTTAAGGCAGAGTATGTGAAGAGTACGGATGATGCTTCAGAGAAGATAGAGGTCCCGGAGAAGTTCACGAGAGGAAGCTATACATATACTATTACGACAATAGGCGCAAAGGCATTCACTAAGTGTAAGAAGCTTGAAGAGATAGGGATAAAGTCCACGAAGATTACTTCCGTGAAGAAGAACGCATTCAGGGGACTTGCGAAGTCAGATAAGATCACAGTCCCTAAGAAGCAGTATTCGAAGTACAGGAAGCTGTTCAAGGCAGCAGGTCTCAGCAGCAAGGTGAAGCTGGTAAAGAAATGAAGATTTCGTCGAGCGCTGGACAAATGAATTGTCCAGTGCTCGATTTTTTATCTGTCGAGTGCATCGAGTCTCTTCCGTATTTCAACCTCATGCCCCTGATCGGAAGGCTCATAGAACCTCGTGCCCTGCACTGCGTCCGGCAGATACTGCTGCTTCACGTAGTGGCCCGGATAGTCGTGAGGATACTTGTAGCCGATGCCACGGCCAAGCTTCGCAGATCCGCCGTAGTGGGCATCCTGTAGGTAGGCAGGCTCGGCATCAGTCATCGTGTGCTTCACCGTATTCATAGCGGCATAGATGGCATTCGTGCAGCTGTTGGACTTCGGAGCACAGGCCACATAGATGGCGGCCTGCGACAGGATCAGCTGGCTTTCTGGCATTCCGACACGTTCTACTTCAGTCGCAGCAGAGGCAGCGACAACCATAGCCATCGGGTCTGCATTTCCCACATCCTCAGATGCACAGATCATAATGCGGCGGGCTATGAACTTCACGTCTTCTCCGGCTGTGAGCATTTTCGCCAGATAGTAGACGGCGGCATCCGGATCGGAGCCGCGCATGCTCTTGATGAAGGCAGAGATCGTGTCATAATGGCCGTCGCCCTTCTTGTCATATCCGATGACTCTCTTCTGGATGCACTCCGATGCGACCTCCAGGGTGATGTGGATCACACCGTTCTTGTCAGGATCGGTGGTGAGGGCGGCGAGCTCGAGAGCATTCAGAGCCCGGCGGGCATCGCCATTTGCCATGTCCGCAAGGAAGTCTACGGCATCATCGTCAGCCTGTATATTCAGCTTTCCGAGGCCTTTTCTCTCATCGGTCAGGGCACGCCGGATGATAGTGCGGATGTTGTCGAAAGTCAGGGTATGCAGCTCGAAGATGATCGAGCGTGACAGCAGAGCCCCATTCACCTCGAAGTACGGGTTCTCTGTGGTCGCACCTATGAGAATGATCGTGCCGTCCTCGACGAACGGGAGCAGATAGTCCTGCTGTCCCTTATTGAAGCGGTGTATCTCATCGATGAAGAGGATGGTGCGCCTGCCATACATCCCGAGGGTGTCCTTCGCCTGCTTCACGACCTCTTCCATATCCTTCTTCCCGGAGACAGTAGCATTCAGCTGCGTGAATTCAGAACTGGTGGTATTTGCGATGACACGGGCGATGGTCGTCTTCCCGGTGCCGGGAGGCCCGTAGAAAATGACGGATGACAGCTTATCCGCCTTTATCGCACGGTAGAGCATCTTATCCTTTCCTATGATATCCTCCTGCCCTACGATTTCATCGAGCGTCTCAGGCCGCATCCGCGCAGCGAGAGGGGCGTCACTTTTCTTCTTTTCTTCGGCCATATAATCAAACAGATCCATAATGATCCTCCAGAATCAGATTATTTTACCTATTATTGTATCACAAACTCTTGTTTTGTGGTACAATGATTGGAGCACAACTGATCAGTTCAGAAAGGTAGTTATATGGCCGATATATATGTGGCGAGCGAATCACGCTATGAGAGTATGAAGTACAACCGTGTGGGGAAGAGCGGGCTTATGTTCCCGGCTGTGTCGCTGGGCTTCTGGCACAATTTCGGATCGAACGGGAATTATGAGAATATGAGACAGATGATGCGGACGGCCTTCGACCTCGGTATCACGCAGTTCGATCTGGCGAATAACTACGGCCCGGAGTATGGCCGTGCGGAGATCAATGCAGGACATCTGCTGCACGAGGATTTCATGCCGTACAGGGATGAGCTCGTGATCACATCGAAGGCCGGGTACGATATGTGGCCGGGCCCTTATGGCAACTGGGGCAGCAGGAAGTATCTGATGGCAAGCATCGATCAGTCGCTTCAGAGGCTGGGACTCGACTATGTGGATATATTCTATCATCACAGGCCGGACCCTGACACGCCGCTTGAGGAGACTATGGAGGCGCTGCTGCAGATAGTGCGCAGCGGGAAGGCCATCTATGCCGGTATCTCGAATTATAATGCGGAGCAGACCGATGCCGCGGTGAAGATCGCGAGGAAAATACATCTACCGCTAATCGTGAACCAGCGCCGGTATTCCATTTTCGACAGGAAAATTGAGAGGGAAGGCCTGAAGGATACCGCGAGGAAGGATGGAATCGGCATCATTGCATTCAGTCCGCTCGCGCAGGGCCTGCTGACTGACAGATATCTGAATGGTATCCCGGCTGACAGCCGTATCGGGCATGATCCGAGATACCTGCACAGGGATGACCTGACGGATAAGAAGCTGGATGCGATCAGGAGGCTGAATGAGATGGCGCTGGGCCGTGGTCAGTCACTTGCGGATATGGCACTGGCATGGGTGCTGCGTGATGATTCGGTATGCTCCGTGATCATAGGTGCATCGAGGCCGGAGCAGATCAGGGACAATGTGCATTTTCTTGAAAATGACAGCTTTACCGATGAAGAATTGAAAGAGATTGACAGGATTTCAGCAGAGATATAAGAAAGGCAGTTTCATGAGAAAGAAAATTGGATTTATAGGCGTTGGTAATATGGGTTCAGCCATGCTGAAAGGCATACTCGGAGCCGGACTAGCTTCGAAGGATGAGGTGATCGCTTCATGCAGGAGTGAACAGTCACAGAAGAGAGTATCTGATGCGCTTGGAATCACGGTGACTCTTGACAATAAGGCGGCAGCAGATGCCGATGTGGTATTTATAGCGGTGAAGCCGGCACAGCTCGACGAGGTCGCTTCACAGATCAGGGAGACGGTGAAGGATGGACAGCTTGTGATATCGGTTGCAGCAGGCTATGACCTCGAGAAGCTGCATTTCGCACTTGGCACAGACACACATATCATCCGCACGATGCCGAATACACCGGCAATGGTAGGAGAAGCAATGAGCGCCCTGTGCACCGACAGGCTGGTGACAGATGAAGAGAAAGAAAAGGCACTGGAGCTGTTTAATAGTTTTGGAAAAGCAGAGTTCGTTGATGAGAAGCTGATGGATGCAGTGACCGGGGTATCCGGCTCGTCACCGGCCTTCATATACATGATCATCGAGGCTATGGCTGATGCAGCTGTGGCTGAGGGGATGCCCAGAAAGCAGGCATACACCTTCGCTGCCCAGTCAGTGCTCGGCTCCGCAAAGATGGTCCTCGAGACCGGGAAGCATCCAGGCGAGCTGAAGGATGCAGTCACCTCACCTGGCGGCACGACCATCGCCGGTGTCGCAGCCCTCGAGAAGGACGGCATGCGCGCAGCCATGATCGACGCGGTACGCACGGCAGCGCAGAGGTCGAGAGAAATGTCAGAATAACAGACCGGCCAGAGCGGCACATGCTCCTGAAAAATGAATACAGACAGTAAAGCAGGGTGACACCTGCTTTTTTTTGTGGTAGAATACTTGTATTATGGAAACGACTATTGATGGGAAAGATATAAGATACAAGACCACAGGTGAGGGCAGCCGGACGGCCGTGATCCTGCAGGGTTGGGGGACGGATATGAAGCTGTATGACTCGATCGCAGAGGATATCAGCGACGAGTACACGGTCGTGCAGTTCAATCTGCCGGGCTTCTCGGACAGTGATGAGCCGTCGGAGCCGTGGGGGATAGATGAGTTCACCATGTGGTTCATCCATTTCATGGAGTTTCTCGAGGTGAAGAAGGTGACTCTGATCGGGCACAGCTTCGGCGGCAGGATCATGATCTGGCTGTCGTCACTGTCGAAGGAGGAGATTCCCTTTGAGATAGAGAAGCTCGTGCTTATCGATGCGGCGGGCATCCAGAGGGAGAAGACTCCGAAGCAGAAGAGTAGCATCAGGAGGTATCATTTCAGAAGGGCGCTGTACCATTTTCCACCGTTCTATTATTTTTTCAAAGATGCAGTAGACATCTGGCAGGGTCAGCAGGGCTCGGCTGATTACAGGAATTCCAGCCCGATGATGAAGCAGTGCATGGTGCGTGCCGTGAACAATGACCTCACCTACAGGCTTCCGGATATCCCGTATGAAGCCTGTCTGGTATGGGGAGATCTCGATACTGCTACGCCGCTTGCTGACGGGCAGGATATGGAGAGGCTGATCCCGAAAGCCACGCTGCATGTGCTGACAGGGACGGATCACTTTTCCTTCCTCAGGAAGCCACAGGAGTTCAGGGAGATACTAAGGAGTTTTCTATGCTGATACTGATCGACCAGATCCTCGCGCTCGCCAATGTCTTCGTGACTACGATCGCGCTGGTTCTGGGTCTTCATTACAATCTGCAGATGTTCCAGCAGAATGGATATAAGAACGGCGAGTTCTGGAGCTGGCTGATAAAGAACGATGCGAGACAGCGGTTCCTTACCGTGGTGCTTCTGGATGCATGCGTGATGACATTTTTCCAGCATCCGGTAGTCGACCTCGTATGCCTCATCATCGCGATACCGTGGACGATTGCGATCATCTTTACCTATGCGCTGTACTGGCGCACGGAGACGAAGAAGAAGCTGGTCGTGACCGCACGCGTGAAGAGGCTTATCGCAACGATCGTGATCGTGTATGCGGTGCTCTTCGTGGTATGCCATGAGAGGGTGGTGCTTCTGGCAATGCTGTATCTGTCGGTGCTTCCATACATCGTGATCCTGTGCAATCTGATCAATCATCCGATAGAGGCCGGGATCAACCGTCACTACATCAGGGACGCGCAGCGCATCATCCGTGAGAATCCGCAGATCAAGATCATCGGAATCACCGGCAGCTACGGCAAGACCTCGATGAAGTACTATCTGAACACACTGCTGAAGGACTTCTATGATGTGCTGATCACCCCGGGCAATTTCAACACGACGCTCGGAGTCGTGCGTACGATCCGCGAGCATCTGAAGCCGTCGAACCAGATCTTTCTCTGTGAGATGGGCGCACGTCATGTGCATGATATCAAGGAGATCTGCGATCTCTTCCCTCCGCAGGAGGGCATCATCACAAGCATCGGGCCGCAGCATCTCGAGACCTTCCATACTCAGGAGAATATCGTGAATACGAAGTTCGAGCTGGCTGATGCTGTGCCTGAGGGAAATCGCATCTATCTGAATGCGGACAATTCCTATGAACTGGAAAAGGCATCAGAGTACGGCTCCTCACGCAAGGTGATTTTCTATTCGTATAAGTCGGATAAGGGCTATCATGCATCTGAGGTGAAGCTCACGACTCTGGGAACTGAGTTCACGCTGACTGCGCCTGACGGTGAGACAGCGAGATTCGCTATGAGGCTCATCGGTGAGCACAATGTTATCAATGTCTGTGGCGCTATCGCCGTGGCTCATGAGCAGGGCATTCCGCTGGATTCGCTTCGTGTGCCTGTCCGTCGTATAGAGCCGGTGGAGCACCGCCTGCAGATGATACAGCGTGGCGAGGTAACGATCATAGACGACGCATACAATTCGAATCCGGCCGGATCGAAGGCAGCGGTCGAGACGCTTCATATGTTTGACGGGATCCGCATCCTTGTCACACCTGGCATGGTAGAGCTTGGCGACAAGGAAACGGACTACAATTATAAGTTCGGTACCTACGCCGCAGCAAACTGTGACTACATCCTTCTTGTAGGCCGCCTGCAGCACACCGATCCGATAAAGAAAGGCGCTCTCGACAGCGGCTTCGATGAGAAGAATCTCCGCTCCTTCGATGACCTGAAGAGCGCAATGACCTACGCCTACGGCATTAGCGGAGAAGGCCACAAATACATACTTCTGGAGAACGACCTACCAGACGCATACTAAGATGAAAAAGGGGACAGGTCCCTTTTTCATCTGATTCAGACTTTTTAAATAAAAGGAGGCAAAAATGGCAGTAACGGAGACAAAGGACACAGGTATCACTCTCGAATTCGATGCAGCACCGGAGGCGCCACAGGCACCGACTGCGGCTTGTGGCAGCACGAATGTGAGCGCAGAGGACATGACGAAGGAGGCGCAGCTGACTCCTGAGGAGCAGAAGCAGGTGGATGCTTTTGCCGAGAAGATCGACATCACGAATATCTCGGCCGTCATGAATTACGGAGTGGGGACGCAGAAGAAGCTGGCTGATTTTTCACAGAAGACAATTGATAATGTAAAGACCAATGATGTCGGCGAGGTCGGGACGATGCTTTCGGATCTCGTGACGCAGCTGAAGGACTTCGATATTGATGAGAATGAGAAGGGTATCAAAGCTTTTTTCAAAAGGCAGTCAAATAAGCTGATGGCGCTGCAGGCGAAGTATTCTACGGTTGAGAAAAATGTCTCGACCATCGTCAATGAGCTCGAGAAGCACCAGGTGACCCTGATGAAGGACATCAATGTGCTCGACCGGATGTATGACCTGAATCTGAATTACTTCAAGGAGCTCACGATGTACATCATCGCCGGAAAGAAAAAGCTCGAGCAGATCAGGGCGACTGATCTGAAAGAGCTGCAGGATAAGGCGGCTGCCTCGGGACTTCCTGAGGATGCGCAGAGAGCGAAGGATCTCGCAGACAAGTGCAATCGTTTTGAGAAAAAGATATACGACCTCGAGCTTTCACGCACGATAGCGCTTCAGACCGGTCCGCAGATCAGGGTCGTGCAGACTGCTGATACGGAGATGGCAGAGAAGATCCAGTCCACGATCGTGAACACTATCCCTCTCTGGAAGAATCAGATGGTGATAGCTCTCGGAATCGAGCATTCGGCAAAGGCAGCGAAGGCCGAGAACGAGGTCAACAACATGACGAATGAGCTCCTGAAGAAAAATGCCGACAAGCTGCATGTCGCAGCGACCGCGGCAGCGAAGGAGTCAGAGCGCGGCATCGTGGATATCGAGACGCTTCGTCATACGAATGAGCAGCTGATCTCCACGATCGATGAGGTCATCAGTATCCAGCGTGACGGTGCCGAGAAGCGTCATGCCGCAGAGGCAGAGCTCACAGATCTCGAGGGCCAGCTGAAGCAGAAACTGCTCGAGGCGTCAAAGGGATGATGTTGTAAAAACAACGGACAAACTCCTGAGGATTGTGTAAGGTATGTAGTGAGGGTAGGAAGACAGGAGGTAAATATGGGTGTACATTTTCGTAAGGCGGCCATGATCGGCTGCGGATTCGTTGGAAGCGCAAGCGTGTATTCGCTTATGCAGTCATCGATTTTTTCAGAGATAGTCCTTATCGATGCGAATAAGGAAAAGGCTGAGGGCGAGGCTCTTGACATCAGTCACGGCCTGCCATTTGCGAAGCCGATGGAAATCTATGCAGGAGATTATCCTGATCTGGCAGATGCAGGAGTCATCATCATAAGCGCCGGAGCAGCACAGAAGCCGGGAGAGACCAGGCTCGATCTCGTGAAGAAAAATACGGCGATCTTCAAATCGATAATCCCGGAGATCGTGAAATACAATAAGGATGCGATAATGATCGTGGTTGCGAATCCGGTCGACATCCTGACCCAGGTGGCTCTGAAGCTGTCAGGCTACCCTAAGAACAGGGTATTCGGCAGCGGCACGGTTCTCGACTCTGCGAGATTCAAGTATATGCTTGGACAGCATCTGAATGTGGACAGCCGTTCCGTGCACGCATTCATCATAGGCGAGCATGGTGATTCAGAGATTGCAGCCTGGTCATCAGCCAATGTATCGGGAGTGCCGATCCACAAGTTCTGCGAGATGAGAGGATACACAGACCACGATGCAGAGACCACCCGCATAGCCGAGGAGGTCAAGAATTCGGCATACGAGATCATCCAGAAAAAGGGCGCTACCTACTATGGCATAGGTATGAGCGTCCGCCGTATCTGCGAGGCAGTAGTCCGCGACGAGAAGTCGATCCTGCCTGTTTCCTCGTATATCGAGGGAAAATACGGACTCGACGGAGTCTGCCTGTCGATGCCTGCAATTGTAGGATCGGACGGAGTCGACTGCCTGATTCCGTATGAGCTTTCGGATGAAGAGCTCGCGCAGCTGCATAAGTCAGCAGATACGCTGAAGGAGATCTTTGACAGCCTCGATCTGTGATTTAATAAAGATTACATGGCTTTTTATAATGCTTCTGTGATATACTTGTATACAAGTATGTTACAGAAGCATTTTTTATGGAAAGGAAAATGTAATGGAGAAATCAAAAGTTTACTTTACAGATTTCAGAACACAGCTTGACGTTCCTCTGACGAAAAAGCTGCAGAAGCTGATCAAAAAGGCCGGCATTGGAAACATTGACATGCAGGGCAAGTTCGTAGCGATCAAGATGCATTTCGGTGAGCTCGGCAATCTCGCATATCTCCGCCCGAATTATGCGAAGGCAGTTGCAGATGTGGTAAAGGAGCAGGGAGGTCTTCCGTTCCTTACCGACTGTAATACCCTGTATCCGGGCAGCAGAAAGCATGCACTTGAGCATCTTGACTGTGCTAATCTCAATGGTTTCAATCCGACGACAACCGGATGTCAGATCATTATCGGTGACGGACTCCGTGGCACTGATGATGTGGAAGTACCTGTGCACAACGGAGAGTACTGCAAGACCGCATTCATCGGTCGTGCTGTGATGGATGCGGACATAGTCATTTCGCTCACACATTTCAAGGGCCATGAGCAGGCTGGTTTCGGTGGCTGTATCAAGAATATCGGAATGGGATGTGGTTCCCGCGCCGGCAAGATGCAGCAGCATCAGAGCGGACATCCTCATGTCATCGAGGAAAAGTGCCGCGGATGCCAGAGATGCGCGAGGGAATGCGGTTCCGACGCTATTTCATATTCTGAGAAGGAGATTGACGGAAAGAAAGTTAAGAAGGCATATATCGATCCTGAGATCTGTAAGGGCTGCGGCCGCTGTATCGGAGCCTGCGCATTTGATGCTATAGAGAATGACAATTGGGATGCTCCGGCACTCCTTGGCAGACGTATGGCTGAATATACTCAGGCTGTCTGCTATGGCAGACCGTGCTTCCACATCAGCCTGATCACTGACGTTTCGCCGAACTGCGACTGTCACGGTGAGAATGATGCGCCGATTCTTCCGGATATCGGAATGCTTGCTTCATTTGACCCTGTAGCTATCGACCAGGCCTGCGTGGATCTGTGCGAGAAGGCCACTCCTATCAGGAATTCCCAGCTCGGAGACAATATGGCAAGTCCTGATTTCCATGACCATCATGATGTATGGCTCAACAGCAATCCGAATACTGCATGGAAAGAGACTCTGGAGCAGGGTGAGAAGATCGGCCTCGGAAGCCGTGAATACGAGCTCATTACGATGAAGTGATTTGTACTTCACAATGTACTTTAAAAATTGCTTCTGTGGTGTTAATATATAGTTGTCTGACAAATATTAGGCAAATATAACAGATATTATAAAAGGAGATACACAAAATGGAATTCGGTTTTGGCAGCATGATCGAAAAACTCAAGAAAGAGCCAAAGACAATTGTTTACACCGAGGGAACTGACCCGAGAATCCTTGAAGCAGCTTCGAGGCTTCTTGCTTCTAATTTCCTTTCACCTGTTCTTCTGGGGAATCCTGAAGAGATTGAGAAGGCAGCAGAAGAGAACGGCTTCAATATCCGTGGAGCTCGTATCATTGATCCTGAGAACTATGACAGATTCGATGAGATGGTTGACCTGTTCTGCGAATTAAGAAAGAAGAAGGGTGTGACACCTGATCAGGCTAAGGAGATTCTCAAGGGCTCCAATTATTTCGGAACCATGCTCGTGAAGATGGGCGAGGCTGACTGCCTTCTCGGTGGTGCTACATATTCAACAGCTGATACTGTTCGTCCTGCTCTTCAGCTCATCAAGACCAAGCCAGGCAATAAGATCGTAAGCTCAGTATTCATTCTTGTTCGTCCTTCAGCTACCGGTGACAATGAAGTGCTCGCATTCGCTGACTGCGCTATCAATATCAAGCCTTCAGAGGATGAGCTTGTTGAGATCGCCGGCGAGGCTGCCAACTGTGCGAAGATATTCGGTGTTGATCCGAAGGTTGCATTCCTTTCATATTCTACCCTTGGTTCAGGAAAGGGCGAGGATGTCGACAAGATGAGAAATGCCGCTGCAAAGGCAAAGGAGAAGTATCCTGATATCCCTATCTCAGGCGAGCTCCAGTTCGATGCCGCAGTTGCGCCTCGTGTCGCAAAGACAAAGTGCCCTGGCGACCCGGTTGCCGGACATGCCAATACCTTTATCTTCCCTGATATCAATGCAGGAAATATCGGATATAAAATAGCCCAGCGTATGGGTAATTTCGACGCATATGGCCCGATCCTTCTCGGACTCAATGCTTCGATCAATGACCTCTCACGTGGCTGCAACGGCCTTGAGGTATATTCTATGTCGATCATCACCGCAGCGCTTGCATAATAAGTGTACGGGTTGTATCATGGCGCAAAGCTATGAATAGTGGTGAATAGCAAGGCGGGGCTTCCGGAAACGGAAG